>OBWK01001089.1_pt1 | contig 9030 bp, 8 predicted proteins | sample 1495251 | NCBI WGS metagenome assembly OBWK01 (sample SAMEA2580065, study PRJEB22360) | human gut metagenome | biome: human gut; feature: human-associated habitat; material: faeces | place: Denmark | collected 2008/2010 | reverse complement strand
GGCACAACGCAGCCCTCCATGATTGCGCGTGCGCAAAGGGCGGTGGCAGCAATCAAACCGCCGAACAGCAGCGGAGCGTCGGTAGCGAGGTTCAGATCGGTAATCACCCCTTTCAGGCGTTGGTTAGCGTTCGGTGTGCGGCGGCCGTTAAACCAGTCGAGCACCACCGGTAGGTGATCCAGAGACGGATTTTGAGCCCATGCTTCGGTCAGCGCCGGAAGCAGTTGTTTCTGGCTGGCGTTGATTTGCTCTTTTAGTTCCGGATGCTGGGCGGCAAGCTGTTCCAGCGGCCAGCCGAGTACGCGACCGAACCAGGCGTAGATATCACCAAATGCCGATTGGCCTGCTTCCAGACCGATAAATCCAGGCACCACGCTGCCATCAACCTGACCGCAAATGCCTTTCACTGCCCGCTCGCCAACGCTCTGTTTGTCGGCAATCAGAATGTCGCAGGTGGAAGTACCGATAACTTTTACCAGTGCGTTAGGCTGTGCGCCTGCGCCAACTGCGCCCATATGGCAGTCAAACGCGCCACCGGAAATCACCACGCTTTCAGGCAGGCCGAGACGCTGCGCCCATTCCGGGCATAAGGTGCCAACCGGAATATCGGCAGTCCAGGTATCAGTGAACAGCGGGGAAGGCAAATGGCGATTGAGGATCGGGTCCAGCTCATCAAAGAAACTGGCTGGCGGCAGGCCACCCCAGCTTTCGTGCCACAGAGATTTATGCCCGGCGCTGCAACGTCCGCGACGAATATCCTGCGGGCGGGTGGTACCGGAAAGCAGAGCTGGCACCCAGTCGCACAGCTCAATCCATGATGCGGCAGATTGTGCCACGGCGTTGTCCTGGCGAGTTACATGCAGGATTTTTGCCCAGAACCATTCGCTGGAATAAATACCGCCAATATAGCGGGAGTAGTCAACGTTGCCCGGCGTGTGACATAAGCGGGTAATCTCTTCCGCTTCTTCAACCGCGGTGTGGTCTTTCCACAATACGAACATCGCGTTCGGGTTCTCGGCAAACTCCGGGCGCAGCGCCAACACGTTGCCGTCGGCGTCAATCGGTGCGGGCGTCGAGCCGGTTGTGTCAACGCCAATCCCGACCACAGCTGCGCGCTGTTCGACGCAAAGCTCTGCAAGCACAGTTTTCAGCGCCGCTTCCATTGACTCAATGTAGTCACGCGGATGATGACGGAACTGGTTATTCGGGGCATCACAAAATTGCCCTTCCTGCCAACGGGGATACCACTCTACGCTGGTGGCGATCTCTTCACCGGTGGCGCATTCCACCGCCAAAGCTCGCACAGAATCACTGCCAAAATCGAGGCCAATTGCAATCGCCATCGTTTCACTCCATCCAAAAAAACGGGTATGGAGAAACAGTAGAGAGTTGCGAAAAAAAGCGTCAGGCTGGATCCGCTAATCTTATGGATAAAAATGCTATGGCATAGCAAAGTGTGACGCCGTGCAAATAATCAATGTGGACTTTTCTGCCGTGATTATAGACACTTTTATTACGCGTTTTTGTCATGGCTTTGGTCCCGCTTTGTTACAGAATGCTTTTAATAAGCGGGGTTACCGGTTGGGTCAGCGAGAAGAGCCAGTAAAAGACGCAGTGACGGCAATGTCTGATGCAATATGGACAATTGGTTTCTTCTCTGAATGGCGGGAGTATGAAAAGTATGGCTGAAGCGCAAAATGATCCCCTGCTGCCGGGATACTCGTTTAACGCCCATCTGGTGGCGGGTTTAACGCCGATTGAGGCCAACGGTTATCTCGATTTTTTTATCGACCGACCGCTGGGAATGAAAGGTTATATTCTCAATCTCACCATTCGCGGTCAGGGGGTGGTGAAAAATCAGGGACGAGAATTTGTCTGCCGACCGGGTGATATTTTGCTGTTCCCGCCTGGAGAGATTCATCACTACGGTCGTCATCCGGAGGCTCACGAATGGTATCACCAGTGGGTTTACTTTCGTCCGCGCGCCTACTGGCATGAATGGCTTAACTGGCCGTCGATATTTGCCAATACCGGTTTCTTTCGCCCGGATGAAGCGCACCAGCCGCATTTCAGCGACCTGTTTGGGCAAATCATTAATGCCGGACAAGGGGAAGGGCGCTATTCGGAATTGCTGGCGATAAATCTGCTTGAGCAATTGTTACTGCGGCGCATGGAAGCGATTAACGAGTCGCTCCATCCGCCGATGGATAATCGGGTACGCGAGGCTTGTCAGTACATCAGCGATCACCTGGCAGACAGTAATTTTGATATCGCCAGCGTCGCGCAGCATGTCTGCCTGTCGCCGTCGCGTCTGTCGCATTTGTTCCGCCAGCAGTTAGGGATTAGCGTATTAAGCTGGCGCGAGGACCAGCGCATCAGTCAGGCGAAGCTGCTTTTGAGCACCACCCGGATGCCTATCGCCACCGTCGGTCGCAATGTCGGTTTTGACGATCAACTCTATTTCTCGCGAGTATTTAAAAAATGCACCGGGGCGAGTCCGAGCGAGTTTAGGGCTGGATGTGAATAATAAGAAAGAAGGGGGAGTCTCTTACTTTCGTTACCTGACGTTATTTATATATGTTACGGATAATTAATTTTATTTTATTTGTAAACTAAATATTAATTATCTTTAGGTGAATCGTTTCGCCTGAATAATATTTTTGTTTGTTTTTGCTTGCCTGTTTTTTTCTTGATAAAAATCCCGATAACAATTTCTTTTTTAGTGATAATAAAATCAAAAAGGAAGACTTATGTATCGGGATACCCGTCGTGAATATATTGTCCGGTTACTTCGCAACAAGGATGAGTGCAGTGTTAGCGATTTAGCTAACTATTTTTCTGTTACCAAAGAGACGATTCGGACAGATTTAGCGTGGTTGCAAAAGCGTGGTGTAGTGAGTCGTCATCATGGAGGCGTCTCATTGAAAAAACATTTAATGCAAAATGCGCTTTCGCAACAAGAGTATGTCGATATGAGTTTGCTTATCAAGCAACAACAGCAGGGTATTGGCTATTTAACCTCGCTTGATGATAAAGGACGCCGAATGGTAGGTAAAGTTTGTGTGTTAGGATCATTTAACGTCGATATTGTGGCGAAAGTGTATCGCTTCCCGAATGAAGGCGAAACGTTAGTGGCCAGGGAAACTACCATGGGGCCGGGGGGTAAAGGCGCGAATCAGGCACTAGCCGCTCATCGGGCAGGTGCGCAAATACACTTCGCCTGTAAGATTGGTCGCGATCAGTTTAATCATTTTGCCCGCAATCATATTGAGTCCATTGGTATTGGTTCATTTACTTTTTATGAGTCTGAACTATCTACCACCGGTTGTGCGGTCATTTATGTAAATGATGAAGGTGAAAACATGATTGCTATGTCTCCAGGGGCAAATCATGAATTAAGTGATAACGATATTATTCAACTTTCTCACTTTATAGCCGAGTCCGATGTATTCATTGTACAGATGGAAAATAATCTTGCCGCTACTCAACTGGCATTAAAATGTGCTCAAAAAATGCAGGTGACAACGATTTTAAATCCTGCACCGTGGTCCAGTGATGTCGCCACATTATTACCTTTTGTTGATATTGTGACGCCAAATGAAACCGAAGCATCGGCGATGTCAGGTATGGTAATTGACAATATTTCTGATGCTGTGAAGGCTGCGAAGCATATTTATAATGCCGGGCAATGTTCAGTAATTATTACGATGGGAAAACGAGGTGCATTAATTTATGACGGGCAACAATGTGCGCATATTCCGGCATTTTCGGCAGTCGCTGTAGATACAACAGGTGCGGGTGATGCGTTTAATGGCGCGCTCGCCGCCGCACTGGCGAAGGGAGAATCACTTGTTAAAGCAGCCTGGTATGCCAGCGCTTTCGCTTCGCTGGCAGTAGAAAAAGAAGGGGCAGCCAATATGCCTGATATCTCTCTGGTGGATGCCAGAATTCAGCAGCAGAATGTTGCCATTCAGACTTTCTGATGTTTCACTGAACGAAGGATGAAATATGAAAACAATTGAAGGGATTATTCCGGTAATGCTAACGCCTTTTACGGCGGATAATAAAATTGATTACCTGGGTCTTAAACGGCTAATTGACTGGTATATCGAAAACGGTGCCGACGCGTTATTTGCCGTGTGTCAGTCCAGTGAAATGCAGTATTTAACTTTAGAAGAGCGCGTGGAGCTGGCGAGCTTTGTGGTTGAATATAGCCAACAACGAGTACCGGTTATTGCGTCCGGGCATATTTCTGATGATCTGGAACAGCAAATTCAGGAGCTCAATGCTATGGCGGCAACGGGCATTGATGCGCTGGTGTTAGTGACGAATCATCTTGATCCACATAACGAAGGTACCACGGTATTCCTCCGTACGCTTGATGCGCTATTGATGTCATTACCCGAAAGTATGGCGCTGGGTCTGTATGAATGCCCGGCCCCGTATCGCCGCTTATTAACCGATGAGGAACTGCTTTACTGCGCACAAAGCGGGCGTTTTCAAATCTTAAAAGACGTCAGTTGTGATCTACCTACAGTGACGCGACGGGTGCAATTAACTCAGCACACGCCAATGACGATTGTTAATGCTAATGCTGCCATTGCCTGGGAGGCGATGCTTGCAGGTTCGAAAGGTTTTTGTGGCGTCTTTGCCAACTTTCATCCTGACTTGTATCACTGGCTTTGGCTTGAAGGAAAACAACACCCTGAAGAGGCAAAACAACTCGCCTGGTTTTTATCGCTGAGTGCCGTCAGTGAAAATATTGGCTATCCGAAAAATGCCAAAATATTTCATCAGCAGCGAGGAACATTTGACTGTGTTCATTGCCGGGTAACGGCTGACGATGTGCTGAAAAAATATTGGGGGCTGGAGGTGGTGCTAAAACAAATTGCTGATGCCGCAGATTTCCAGCGTCAACAACTCAAATATTAATATCCGACAGCACTTGCTGTTATTAAAAAATAATTAAGACAGGAGTCTACAAATATGAAACGAACCCTGATGAGTTGTGCCGTTGCTTCACTGCTGGTTTCAGGTTCCGCGCTGGCTGCATGGCCAGAAAAACCAATCCAAATCATTGTCCCCTGGGGCGCGGGAGGAAATACCGATACGGTTGCACGCCTGGTGGCAGAAGGGCTGCAAAAAGAGTTGAAAGTGAATGTCAACGTGGTGAATCGCACGGGAGGTGCTGGGGTGGTTGGCCATGATGCCATTGCGAAAGCTAAAGCGGATGGCTATACCCTGGGAATTGCGACGGTAGAAATCACCATGATGCACCATCAGGGGATGACGGCGTTAACGTATCAGAACTACACGCCAATTACACGGCTGGCAGTGAATCTGGGAGGCGTGCAAGTCGCAGCAAATTCGCAGTTCGAAAATATCGTCCAGATGACCGACTACATCAAGGCGAATCCAGGTAAGTTAAAAGCATCGGGTAGCGGGTTAAATTCCGGCTGGCATCTGAACTTGATAGGTATGCTCGACAGTATGGGGCTTCCGCCTTCTGCCGTGACCTGGGTGCCTTCTGAAGGTTCCAGTTCTGCACTGATGGAACTGGTTTCCGGTGGTATAGATTTTACAACGTCATCACCAGGCGAAGCGAAAAGTATGGTCGATGCCAAAATGGTGCGTAATTTAGCGACCATGGCAGAAAAATCAGCAGGGCTTTATAAAGATCTTCCAGTATTCCAACAAGCAACTGGCTATAAATATCATTTGGCGACATGGAATGCCTTAGTGGTTCCGGCGGGTACTCCTGAAGAGGTCTCACAAAAATTAACTGCCGCTATGCAGGCAGTGTTTGCGCAGGGGAAATTACAAGAATTCGCTACCAAACAGGGTTTCGAAGTTTACCCGCTGTATGGCAAAGAGATGACGACATTTATGGCAGATGAAGATGCCAGATACGGAAAATTAATAGCCAAAATCAAAGGTTAATCAGACAGGGCGGTGAATATATCGCCGCCAAATTACAGGGATAGCATTATGCGCATAATACCGATAACGCCGTTATTTCTGCTGATTTTTGCCATGTTTATTTTTGGCTGGAGCATAACGCAATATGGAGGCATATCGCAGTATGGCGCTGGATTTATGCCTTGCATCATCAGTGGATTGTTGTTGTTTTTAGCGGCTATTGATGTAGCGATAGATATTAAACACCGGCACCGTAACAAAGTTTCTTTAACTTTTGATGAAGTGAAAGCACTTTTACTGGTTATTACAGTGGTACTACTGTTTGTATTACTGTTAGATATTCTCGGCTTTGTGATTTGCTCATTTTTGTTGCTTTTTATTTTAATGAAAATACGAGGTGTCAGACTTTTGCATTCCGTTATCGTTTCGATATCGGCATCTCTTATTATCTGGCTCATTTTTGCCAGAGTGTTGTTGGTCGCCTTTCCTGAAGGAATCTTGTTTTAAGGATGCAATATGGATATTTTGATTCAGGCACTAACGTATATTAATTTGAATGCCATTCTGGCCATTATTGCTGCTACGGCCTTTGGGTTATTTGTGGGGGCCATCCCTGGATTGACCGCAACGATGGCGGTTGCACTAATGGTGCCTTTTACCTTCTTTCTTGATCCTATTCCCGCCCTGGCATTAATGATTGCCGTTGGTGCGTCATCCATTTATGCCGGAGATATTCCCGGCGCACTTTTGCGTATACCAGGGACACCTGCTTCGGCGGCTTATGTTGCTGATTCAAATGAACTGGTCAAGCAAGGGAAGGTGAATCGCGTATTGGGACTTGGGCTGGTGAGTTCGGTCATTGGTGGCGTGATTGGATCACTTATTTTGATGTTGGCTGCGCCTGTACTGGCGAAATTTGCCCTTAATTTTAGTTCTTATGAATACACATGGCTTTCTCTTTTAGGCTTAACCTGCGCGACTCTGGTTGTGGGTAATCAACCACTGAAAGGCATGGTGACCTTATGTTTGGGATTATTACTGGCGTGTATCGGTTATGATCAAATATCCGGGGTTCCACGTTTTACGTTTGGTCAAATCAGCTTGTTACAAGGGGTGAACTTTATCCCGGCGATGATTGGTCTGTTCGCGATATCCGGCGCAATTGAATATTATCGTGACAAAATTAGCCAGGTAAGTGGTGTTGTGCCACAAACGCAAACGGGGATTAATTTATTCAAGGGAATGGGGCAGGTGATTTGGTCACGAAAATTAAATCTTGGCCGAAGTAGTATTATCGGTACGCTTATCGGAGCATTACCCGGCGCTGGAGCGGATATTGCTGCGTGGATAAGTTACGCCATTTCAAAAAAATTCTCTCGCCAGCAGGAGTTATATGGGCATGGATCTGAGGAGGCAATTGTTGATTCCTCGAGCAGTAACAACGCCAGTCTGGCGGGGAGTTGGATCCCTTCATTAGTTTTCGGTATTCCGGGCGATTCTGCCGCTGCAATTATCATCGGCGTGCTCTATATGAAGGATATGAATCCAGGGCCGACATTATTTCTGTTCCAGGCTGATAAACTTTATGCCGTATTTATCTTGTTTCTGATCGCCAATATTGCATTACTACCGTTAGCCACAATTGCGGTCAGTTTCATCAAACGCATCATCTGGATTGATAAAGCGATTCTGTACCCGATTATTCTGATTTTCAGTATTGTCGGTGCATTTGCTATCGATAACTCGGGTGCCTCTGTCGTTGTCATGTTGGTCATGGGGGTTCTTGGATACTGGTTACAACGTAAGGAATACCCGGTTTCGCCCATTATTCTGGGGATGATTCTTGGGCCAATGTTGGAAAAAAACTTATTATCTTCAATGATTAAGTCTAATGGCGAATGGCTGGCGTTTGTTGAGCGCCCGGTATCTATGGCACTGGCTGTCTGTTTCTTTTTGGTTGTCGCGTTGCAAGGACGCAATATCTACCGTTCATTTAGCCGTTAATCCGTTGTTTTCAGACCATCCAAGTTGTGGATGGTCTGCCTTCCCCTAAGTAAAATCCTGCGTGACTGCTAAATTTATACTCTAAATGATTCGCGTTGCAGGAATATATTCATACAAAGAATAGATTGACCTGAATACCACCACTTTGCACAATCCACGACGAATTCATCAACCGGGCACATTATGCAAGCATTGCTGGAACACTTTATTACCCAATCCACCGTGTATTCATTGATGGCGGTGGTGTTGGTGGCCTTTCTGGAGTCGCTGGCGCTGGTCGGTTTGATTCTGCCCGGTACGGTGCTGATGGCGGGGCTGGGAGCGCTGGGTGGGCGCGGGGAGGTTATAATAAATTGGCAGCGGCGAGTTAAGTTTCTGGCACGCCTGGCTGGCAGGGATCGTCGGTTGCCTGCTGGGCGACTGGATCTCCTTCTGGCTGGGCTGGCGTTTTAAAAAGCCGTTGCATCGCTGGTCATTTCTGAAGAAGAACAAAGCATTACTCGATAAAACCGAACATGCGCTGCATCAGCACAGCATGTTCACCATTCTGGTCGGTCGTTTTGTCGGCCCGACGCGTCCGCTGGTGCCAATGGTGGCAGGGATGCTGGATCTGCCGGTGGCGAAATTTATTACGCCAAATATTATCGGCTGGCTGTTATGGCCACCGTTTTACTTCCTGCCGGGGATTCTGGCGGGTGCGGCGATCGATATTCCTGCCGGGATGCAGAGCGGTGAGTTTAAATGGTTGCTGCTGGTGACGGCGGTATTGTTGTGGGTTGGTGGCTGGCTGTGCTGGCGGTTATGGCGCAGCGGTAAAGCGACTGACCGTTTGAGTCATTATTTGTCCCGCGGTCGTTTGTTGTGGCTGACGCCGTTGATTTCTGCCATCGGCGTGGTGGCGCTGGTGGTGTTAATTCGCCACCCGTTGATGCCGGTGTATATCGATATTTTGCGTAAAGTGGTTGGGGGTTAGGGGATAGCCTTGTGCGGGTTGCCTGATGCGACGCTTGCCGCGTCTTATCAGGCCTATAAAACGCACTACCTGTAGGTCGGATAAGGCGTTCACGCCGCATCCGACAGTGCATATTAACCTTTAATTCCCAACAG
>OBWK01001072.1_pt1 | contig 9144 bp, 6 predicted proteins | sample 1495251 | NCBI WGS metagenome assembly OBWK01 (sample SAMEA2580065, study PRJEB22360) | human gut metagenome | biome: human gut; feature: human-associated habitat; material: faeces | place: Denmark | collected 2008/2010 | reverse complement strand
AGTGGGTGTCTGACACGTTACTACAGAGAGAACAAAGAATGACTGCTAATGCTGCACGCGCTGTTAAAGCAACAAGAGAACTGGTCAATGCAGTCCCCTTTCTGGGAGGCAGTGACTCAGAAGATGATTACCGTGAAGCACTGGAACTGGTCGAATATCTGATTGAAGAAGATGACACCAATCCACTTATCGACTTTCTGGCGAGCCGCATTGCAGAATATGAAAACAATAACGAAAAGTTTGCAGAGTTCGACAAAGCCGTTGCAGCAATGCCGGTTGGCGTGGCGTTACTTCGTACGCTGATTGATCAACATAATCTGACCTATGCGGATTTGAAGAACGAAATCGGCTCTAAATCCCTGGTCAGTCAGATTTTATCTGGACAACGATCCCTGACGATATCCCACATTAAGGCACTTTCAGCCCGATTTGGCGTTAAGCCGGAATGGTTTCTTTGACTGATGGCAGACGCTAAATCGCCTGATGCGCTACGCCTGTCGGGCTTTGAAAGGGCGCAGATTCTTAATTTTGCGCGCCCTTGTTTGTCATTCAGGCTGTTGTCTTTACTACTCTTAATTTATCAGTAATCTCAATCAGATATGCTTTTGCCTTTTCGCGTGCTCGCCCCTCAAAAAGCATTATCCACTCATGTGTGTCGTCGATTGTTTGTAAACGGCCCTGGAGTTTTTTGCTGAAAATCGACGTGAGCCGATAACTGTCGAGTTGATCAATTTGTTTACTCGATGTGATTTTTTCCCCGGCTGCTTTTTGAATGATAAGTTCGACGAGACCGATAACATTATTATCGTAGAGAAATTCTTCATCTCCCTGAAATCCGAACAAATCTTCATGCTGGCTTAAGCGTTGAACAATTGACTCGGCATCAAAGGTCGAATCATCTTGCAGTTGTTCCTCTACCCAATTAATCAAATCCAGCCCTTCGTCGCTTTCGAGAGCCTCCATTCCCCATGAACCCATTTTGTATCCTTACCTGTTATTTCAGTCGGAATTGTATTATTTAATAAAGGTTCATCGCTAATCTGCGATGAACCTCAAAATACAATCATATGGATAGCTGACAAAGTGGTCATTGTTCACGCCGTATCCGGCACGGTTGCTTCCCTTAAATCCTCCCCGTTACTGGCAATTACTTTTTTATACCACCAGAACGACTTGTCGGAAAAAAGTACCCAGATGTGGACTGGCAACGATAAATACTGTCATCACATGTCATCGTCACTAGTGTCGATGACATCGTTTTTCCTGTAGTACAGAATTTAATTTCCTTAAATAACAGTAAATTAAAAACTGGCATGATTTGTGAATGTATCGGCGCATTAACTGTCATTGCTGGAGAATTTGATGAACCGTTTCATCATTGCTGACGCGAGTAAATGTATTGGTTGCCGTACCTGTGAAGTAGCGTGCGTGGTTTCTCATCAGGAAAATCAGGACTGTGCATCGCTGACCCCGGAAACATTTTTACCGCGTATCCATGTCATTAAAGGTGTGAACATTTCCACGGCGACAGTTTGCCGTCAGTGTGAAGATGCACCGTGCGCTAACGTCTGCCCGAATGGTGCTATCAGCCGTGATAAAGGGTTTGTTCATGTCATGCAGGAACGTTGTATTGGTTGCAAAACCTGCGTTGTGGCTTGCCCGTATGGTGCGATGGAAGTGGTGGTGCGTCCGGTGATTCGTAACAGCGGCGCAGGGCTGAATGTACGGGCTGACAAAGCCGAAGCCAATAAATGCGACCTGTGCAACCATCGTGAAGACGGTCCGGCGTGTATGGCTGCTTGCCCGACCCATGCGCTGATTTGTGTCGATCGTAATAAACTTGAACAGTTGAGCGCAGAAAAACGCCGCCGCACGGCGCTGATGTTCTAAAAATCTTACAGAACTGTTCTGGTATCAAAGGAATTCCCGGAAATATTCGTAGAATACGAAGCGGGCAGTATCGCCGACCTGTGACTGCCGGATGCGACGATGTCGTGTCCGGCCAGGCGGGTTACGCAATTCATGATGGCGGGAATAACTCAATGGCAAAAAACACATCTTGCGGTGTCCAACTGCGTATTCGTGGCAAAGTGCAGGGCGTCGGTTTTCGTCCGTTTGTCTGGCAACTGGCACAGCAATTAAATCTTCACGGCGATGTCTGTAATGACGGCGATGGCGTAGAAGTCCGGCTGCTGGAAGATCCGGAAACGTTTCTTGTTCAATTGCATCAGCACTGCCCGCCACTGGCGCGTATTGATAGCGTCGAGCGTGAGCCGTTTATCTGGTCACAACTGCCCACTGAGTTCACCATCCGCCAGAGCGCGGGTGGCGTCATGAATACGCAAATTGTTCCCGATGCCGCGACTTGCCCTGCTTGTCTTGCCGAAATGAATACCCCAGGCGAACGACGCTGGCGTTATCCGTTTATCAACTGTACTCACTGTGGTCCGCGTTTCACCATTATTCGCGCCATGCCTTACGACCGCCCGTTTACCGTGATGGCGGCGTTTCCGCTGTGTCCGGCCTGTGACAAAGAGTACCGTGACCCGCTCGATCGTCGCTTCCACGCCCAGCCGGTGGCCTGCCCGGAGTGTGGCCCCCATCTTGAATGGGTAAGTCATGGTGAACATGCAGAACAAGAGGCGGCATTACAGGCAGCTATCGCACAGTTAAAAATGGGCAACATTGTCGCCATCAAAGGGATTGGCGGATTTCATCTTGCCTGCGATGCACGTAACAGTAACGCGGTGGCGACACTGCGGGCGCGCAAACATCGCCCGGCGAAACCGCTGGCGGTCATGTTGCCAGTGGCTGACGGTTTACCAGACGCTGCGCCCCAGTTGCTTACCACGCCCGCCGCGCCGATTGTGCTGGTGGATAAAAAATATGTACCTGAGCTTTGTGATGATATCGCCCCTGGCCTTAACGAAGTCGGGGTAATGTTGCCTGCGAACCCGCTCCAGCATTTGCTGTTACAGGAACTGCAATGCCCGCTGGTGATGACCTCCGGCAACCTGAGCGGTAAACCACCGGCTATCAGCAACGAACAGGCGCTGGCGGATTTGCAGGGCATTGCCGACGGATTCTTGATACATAACCGCGACATCGTGCAGCGGATGGATGATTCGGTGGTGCGCGAAAGCGGCGAAATGCTGCGCCGTTCGCGGGGGTATGTGCCGGATGCGCTGGCTTTGCCTCCGGGCTTTAAAAATGTTCCGCCTGTGCTGTGTCTGGGCGCGGATCTGAAAAATACCTTCTGCCTGGTGCGCGGCGAACAAGCGGTGTTGAGTCAGCATCTGGGCGATTTAAGTGACGATGGCATCCAGATGCAGTGGCGCGAAGCGTTACGCCTGATGCAAAACATCTACGATTTCACTCCGCAATACGTTGTGCATGACGCGCATCCGGGCTATGTCTCCAGCCAGTGGGCGCGTGAGATGAATCTGCCGACGCAAACGGTGCTGCATCATCATGCCCACGCAGCGGCGTGTCTGGCAGAACACCTCTGGCCTCTGGATGGCGGAGATGTCATTGCGTTGACGCTCGACGGTATTGGTATGGGGGAGAACGGCGCTTTATGGGGGGGCGAGTGCTTGCGGGTGAACTATCGTGAATGCCAGCACCTGGGCGGCTTGCCCGCGGTGGCGCTTGCTGGTGGCGATCTTGCCGCAAAGCAGCCGTGGCGAAACTTGCTGACGCAGTGCTTGCGTTTTGTGCCGGAGTGGCAGAGTTATCCCGAAACGGTAAGTGTGCAACAGCAAAACTGGAGCGTGCTGGCGCGGGCCATTGAGCGTGGAATCAATGCACCACTGGCGTCATCGTGTGGGCGGTTGTTCGATGCCGTAGCGGCGGCGCTGGGCTGTGCGCCAGTGACGTTAAGTTATGAAGGTGAAGCGGCTTGTGCTCTGGAGGCGCTGGCGACTTCGTGCCACGGCGTGACGCATCCGGTGACGATGCCGCTGGTGGACAATCAACTGGATCTCGCCACCTTCTGGCAGCAGTGGCTGAACTGGCAGGCTCCGGTTAATCAACGCGCGTGGGCGTTTCATGATGCGCTGGCGCAGGGGGTTGCCGCGTTGATGCGTGAGCAGGCCACGATGCGTGGTATCACTACACTGGTATTTAGCGGCGGAGTTATTCATAACCGTTTGCTGCGTGCACGTCTGGCGCATTATCTCGCTGATTTCACATTGCTCTTTCCACAGAGTTTACCGGCGGGCGATGGCGGGTTGTCTCTGGGGCAGGGGGTTATTGTTGCGGCGCGTTGGTTGGCAGGGGAAGTCCAGAACGGATAAAACGTGCTGCATTTGGACACCATTGCCGGATGCGGCGTGAACGCCTTATCCGGCCTACATATTCATCCCCGCAGGTCGGATAAGACGCGCCAGCGTCGCATCCGACATTTTGGGACAGTGCAATGCGACATAAACGTATTATGTGATCAACACATGCGTTCCCTGTAGGTCGGAGAAGACGCGTCAGCGCCGCATCCGACATTTTGGGCACTGTAGCTCGCCTACATCGACAACGTTTTCAACAATCCAAATGCCTCTTTCATCCGATCCTCACTGACCACAAAGGCGCGAAGCTGGTCGGCATCATCAACACCGCGCGCCACCATTCCCTGGCGTTCGGTATTAATTTGCCAGCGTAAATCCTGACGCTGGGTTTCGCCTGCCAGATGCAGCGGTAATTCTGGCGTTTTGATTTTCACCAGCATCGCCGGGAGTTTCAGCGGCGTGTTATTGCCGAGAAGATTTTTTGCCAGCACCATCGCGCTAAGTTGAATCGGCTGGAGGAACGGCAATACCTGACCGTTAATTTCCGCGCAATCGCCCAGCGCATAAATATCGGCATTACTGGTTTGCAGATAACTATCGACGCAAACGCCGCGATTAATCGTCAGCCCGGCGCGTCGTGCCAGGGCGGTTTCCGGGCGCAGTCCGGTGGCGGCAATTACCGCATCCACTTCGATGCAGCGCTGGCGGTCCAGCGTTGCCAGAATGCCAGAATCTGTTTTTTCTAGTCCCTGCAACTGAGATTTCAACAGCAGATGAACGCCCATCTCCGTCAACCGATGCTGCAAGCGGCTGCTGACTTCCGGTGGCATTAACGACGCCAGAATACTGGCAGCGTTGTCGATTAGCGTGACCGCTTTGCCTGCCCGACAAAAATCCATCGCCAGTTCGCTACCAATCAAACCACCGCCAACAATCAACACGCGTCGGGCATCCCGCAGTTGCGTTTCACAGGCGCGATACTCTTGCTGACTATTTAACGTCAGCATTAACTCACGCCCGGGCACTGGCGGGACAAAGGCGCTGGCACCGGTTGCCAGCACTAACTTGTCGTATTGCCACTGATTATTCTGACTTTTCACCACATGGGCTTCGGCATCGATATCCGTCACCCAGGTGTGCGGAAACAGGTGCAGATTAAACTGCTCGGCAAATTCACCCGCCGTCTGGCGGGTGAGGTCATCGGCACGTTGCCCCTGGCTGATAACATGGCTGAGATCCGGTTTGTTGTACTCATCCATGCTGTCGGCGGCAATCAGGGTTAATGGAATACAGGCGTCCTGTTTGCGAATATTTTTCACCAGTTGGCGGGCGGCGAAGCCCGAACCAATGATCACAATGCCGTTGCTCATTTTGCCTCCGATGCCAGTTCGTCAAAGACGTCTTTTCCAAGGGAGCATTCCGGGCACAGGAAGTTATCCGGGACTTCACTCCACGGCGTTCCTGGCGCAACGTCCTGCATTGGCTCGCCTTTTGCCGGATCGTAAATCCACTGGCAGACGCTGCACTGCATCCGTGGGCCGAGGTCAGCCGTCGTGGTGGCAGAGGTTTCTTCTTTAACCACCGTATTCACCGTGCTCTGCGGCAGCGGCGCGAGCGCCCACTGACGGGCGATTTCGCGACCGTGTTCACGACATAACTCCAGAGCGTCCTGGTCTGGTCGCCATTTGGCTTTCAGGCTAAGCGACATTTCGAAACCCGCATCCTGCAGGCGCGTGGAAAGACGATCCCCCGCACCGCCGCTCCAGGAACGCCGGAAAAGCCACCCCCCGCCCCCGCCGCCCCAGCCGTGAGAGCCGAAAGCGCTGGCGCGTTTGTTACGGAAGCGTAATCCGGTCATCTCCTCTACCAGCCCGGCGATTTTCGGCATCATCACATTATTCATCGTAGAAGTGCCGACCAGTACGCCTTTTGAGCGGAAGACATTGGTCAGGATTTCGTTTTTATCGCTTCGGGCGACGTTGAAAATTTTCACCGCCACGCGTGGGTCGGTTTCCGCAATCCCCTGGGCGATAGCGTCAGCCATCATGCGGGTGTTATTCGACATGGTGTCGTAGAAAATGGTGATTCTGTCTTCCTGATAATCCGCCGCCCATTTCAGGTACAGCTCGACAATTTGCGTCGGGTTATCGCGCCATACCACGCCGTGAGAGGTCGCTATCATATCGACTGGCAAGTTAAAGCCCAGGATCTCGGTAATTTTCGGCGTTACCAGGCGGCTGAACGGCGTCAGGATATTGGCGTAGTAACGCTGGCACTGCTCGAAAAGCTCAGTCTGATCCACTTCATCGTTGAACAGATGCTCGTCGCAGTAGTGCTGACCGAAAGCATCGTTACTGAACAGCACCGCGTCGCCTGTCAGGTAAGTCATCATGCTGTCCGGCCAGTGCAGCATTGGCGTTTCGACAAAAATGAGTTGTTTGCCGTTGCCGATATCCAGCGTGTCGCCAGTTTTCACTACATTAAAATTCCACTCCGGATGATGGTGATGACCATTTATCGAGTCGATAGCGTTGGCTGTACAGTAGATCGGCGTATCGGGAATTTGCGCCATCAGTTCGGTCAGCGCCCCGGCGTGGTCTTCTTCTGCATGATTAATCACGATGTAATCGATATCCGCCAGATCGATTTCATTACGCAGGTTCTGCACAAATTCGCGGCTGAATTTATGGTCGACGGTGTCGATCAGCACGTTTTTTTCTTCGCGGATGAGGTAGCTGTTGTAGCTGCTGCCGCGCAGCGTTTTATATTCTGTACCGTGAAAATCACGCACTTCCCAGTCACGTTGACCAACCCAATGAATGTTATTTTTCACCACAATAGACATAGCAACCTCAATTTATTCAGCGTGTTCTAAAAAGATGTCTTGCTGATTGCAGATTGCGTGCCAGTTTTTTATCTAATTGTTTTTACTCTATAAATAAAATTATGCTCATTAATGAGTAGTCAAAATGACTATCAATCAAATGGTCGATATGACAATATCTATAGTCAAATTGACAGTGAGGCAAAGATGAGTTTTTCCGTTGATGTGCTGGCGAATATCGCCATCGAATTGCAGCGTGGGATTGGTCATCAGGATCGTTTTCAGCGCCTGATCACTACGCTGCGTCAGGTGCTGGAGTGCGATGCGTCTGCGTTGCTACGTTACGACTCGCGGCAGTTTATTCCGCTTGCCATCGACGGGCTGGCGAAGGATGTACTCGGTAGACGCTTTGCGCTGGAAGGGCATCCACGGCTGGAAGCGATTGCCCGCGCGGGTGATGTGGTGCGCTTTCCCGCAGACAGCGAATTGCCCGATCCTTATGACGGTCTGATTCCAGGGCAGGAGAGTCTGAAGGTTCACGCCTGCGTTGGTTTGCCGTTGTTTGCCGGGCAAAACCTGATCGGTGCCTTGACGCTCGACGGGATGCAGCCCGATCAGTTCGATGTTTTCAGCGACGAAGAGTTACGCCTGATTGCTGCGCTGGCGGCGGGAGCGTTAAGCAATGCGTTACTGATTGAACAACTGGAAAGCCAGAATATGCTGCCAGGCGATGCCGCGCCGTTTGAAGCGGTGAAACAGACGCAGATGATTGGTTTGTCCCCAGGCATGACGCAATTGAAAAAAGAGATTGAGATTGTGGCGGCATCCGATCTCAACGTTTTAATTAGCGGTGAGACGGGAACCGGTAAGGAGCTTGTGGCGAAAGCGATTCATGAAGCCTCGCCACGGGCGGTGAATCCGCTGGTCTATCTCAACTGTGCCGCACTGCCGGAAAGTGTGGCGGAAAGTGAGTTGTTCGGGCATGTGAAAGGGGCGTTTACTGGTGCTATCAGTAACCGCAGCGGGAAGTTTGAAATGGCGGATAACGGCACGCTGTTTCTCGATGAGATCGGCGAGTTGTCGTTGGCATTGCAGGCCAAGCTGCTGAGGGTGTTGCAGTATGGCGATATTCAACGCGTTGGCGATGACCGCAGTTTGCGGGTCGATGTGCGCGTGCTGGCGGCGACTAACCGTGACTTACGCGAAGAGGTACTGGCAGGGCGATTTCGCGCTGACTTGTTCCACCGCCTGAGCGTGTTTCCACTTTCAGTGCCGCCGCTGCGTGAGCGGGGCGATGATGTCATTCTGCTGGCGGGGTATTTCTGCGAGCAGTGTCGTTTGCGGCTGGGGCTCTCCCGAGTGGTATTAAGTGCCGGAGCGCGAAATTTACTGCAACACTACAATTTTCCGGGGAACGTTCGTGAACTGGAACATGCTATTCATCGGGCGGTAGTGCTGGCGAGAGCCACCCGCAGCGGCGATGAAGTGATTCTTGAGGCGCAACATTTTGCTTTTCCTGAGGTGACGTTGCCGCCGCCAGAGGCGGCGGTGCCCGTTGTTAAGCAAAACCTGCGTGAAGCGACAGAAGCGTTCCAGCGTGAAACCATTCGTCAGGCACTGGCGCAAAATCATCACAACTGGGCCGCCTGTGCGCGGATGCTGGAAACCGACGTCGCCAACCTGCATCGGCTGGCGAAACGTCTGGGGCTGAAGGATTAAATAATCCCGGCCTGATAGAAATCCTGCAGGTTAATTGCGCCGGTGAGTTTGCCGTTTTCATCCACTACCGGTGCGGCGGTGATTTTGCGTTTCATCAGGATTTCTTTGGCGTCGATGGCACGGCTTTGCGATTGCAACGTGGTGCCGCCGACCGTCATCGCTTCATTGACTGGCGTGGTGAGTGCGCCGCCGCCAACCAGCCAGCGACGTAAATCACCGTCGGTAAAGACGCCTTTCACCAGTCGTTGATCATCGCACACTGCCACCAGACCTAAACCGGTGCGGCTAAGTTCCAGCATCGCGTCCATCACGCTGGCGGTT
>OBWK01001065.1_pt1 | contig 9211 bp, 8 predicted proteins | sample 1495251 | NCBI WGS metagenome assembly OBWK01 (sample SAMEA2580065, study PRJEB22360) | human gut metagenome | biome: human gut; feature: human-associated habitat; material: faeces | place: Denmark | collected 2008/2010 | reverse complement strand
AGCACAACGTGTTTCGCATGAAGGTATACGGCCGTGAACATATTCCTAAAGAAGGGGCTTTTATTGTAGCGGCTAACCATGCGAGTTATTTTGACCCGCCCTTGCTGGGAACCGCCATGAGTACAAGACTTATTCATTTTATGGCCAAGGAAGAATTGTTTAAAAATCCTCTTATGGGACGCTTTCTGAGATATGTCCATACCTTTCCCGTACGTCGCGGTCATTTGGATCGAAAGGCTATTATCGAGGCCATGCGTGTGCTTCGGGACGGACATGTGCTCGGTATTTATCCTGAAGGAACGACTCAAAACTCGGGAAAACTCGGACGTTTTCACGAAGGGATGGCGGCCATGGCTTTGCGAGCCAAGGCACCTATCTTACCGGCAGCCATTACCAATTCTCGTACCTTGCCGAAAAAAAGCGGACCCGTGTGTGTGGCATTCGGAGAACTCATAATGCCTGAAGGAGATGCATCGAATAAGGATGACGTAGCGGCATTGACTGAAGCCGTACGTAATTCCGTAGCCGCTCTTTTGGACGAATACGGAGGTGAAAGCCGATGAGAGTGCATATAGCCGAAGCTTGCGGCTTTTGCTACGGCGTCAGACGAGCCGTAGAATTGGCATCGACAGCTGAAAAAGGAACACATACCCTGGGGCCAATAATACATAATCCGCAATTAGTGAATTCTCTCAGCGCAAGAGGTGTTTCTCCGGTGGACAGTTTACAAGATGTGGCAGACGGTTCGAAAGTGCTCATCAGATCACACGGTGTCGGACCTCACGTCTATGAAGAAGCGGAAGCCAAGCATCTCGATGTAGTGGACGCAACATGCCCCCATGTAAAAAAGGCACAACAAGATGCCCGAAAAGTCATAAATGATAAAAAAGCATTGATAATAGTAGGTGAAAAGGACCATCCTGAAGTAATTAGCATTTCACAATGGGGGTGCAATCGTGCTATTATTATAGATAAGGTTGAAGAAGCGAAAGAAATTCCCTATTGTGAGCATATGGGAGTTGTAGTGCAGACAACGTTTTCTCAGTCGCGGTTTAAACAGATAGAGTCTGTCTTGGCCGAGAAGACGGATGACTTGGATGTGTACATGACTATCTGCACGGCTACGCGGCAGCGGCAGGAGGCGGCTGTCGAATTGGCGAAAAAAGTGGATGCCATGATCGTTATCGGCGGCAAAAACAGTGCCAATACGGGCCGGTTAGCACAGGTGTGTGCCGAACAAGGGTGTCCTACATATCATGTCGAAACGGCATCCGAATTGAATGTGGCTGATTTTCGAGGTATGAGCGACATTGGCGTTACTGCCGGTGCTTCAACACCGGATTGGATAATACAGGAGGTTGTTAAGATGATGGAAGATTTGCAAGCTGAAGGCACAGAGGTAATGAGTGAAGAGTTATTGGATCAGTACGACTACGAAGAAAATCCTAAGAAGGGCGACGTGGTAACCGGTACGGTTATTTCTGTGAATGATGATGCGGCCTATGTTTCCATCGGTACGAAAGCCGAAGCCGTTTTGCCTAAGAAGGAAATGGCTGTTCCGGCTCCCGAAAAGGCGAGCGATTTCGTTCAAGTCGGGCAAGAACTGACTGTAGAAATTGCTAACAACATCAAAGAAGAAGGATCGATTGTCGTATCTCTCGTACGCATGAAGAAAGTCGAAGATTGGAAAGAAGTACGTGCCGCATTCGAAGCGGATGAACTTGTCGAATGCGTAGGTAAAGAAACGAACAAAGCCGGTCTTGTCGTAGCTATCAAATCGTTGCGCGGCTTTATTCCCCTTTCGCAAGGTGATGTTCGTTTTGTTAAGTCCCTGGACTACCTCGTAGGCGAAACCTTTACGGTTAAGGTTATCGATATGGATGAACACAAAAATCGTCTCGTCCTTTCCCGTAAGGCCGTTCTTGAAGTAGAGAGAGAAAAGAAACGCGCTGAAGTATTGAAAACCATTGAAGAAGGTTCGGTTGTAGAAGGTACGGTTGTTAAAATTATGCCCTACGGTGCATTTATCGACTTGGGCGGTGTAGAAGGGTTACTCCACATTTCCGATATTTCGTGGAAACGTATTAATGCCGTAGAAGATGTGTTGGAAGTAGGCGAAAAAGTGGAAGTTCTCGTTCAGAAATTCGACGAAGAACGCAACCGTATTTCTCTTTCTATGAAAGCTTTGCAGAAGAACCCCTGGATTGCGGCTGTTGAAAAATTCGAAGTGGGCGATGTGGTTAAAGGGGAAGTTAAGAAGTTGTTACCCTTCGGTGCTATTCTTGCCATTGACCCGGAATTGCAAGGCCTTCTCCATGTTTCGGAACTGACGGATAAACGCGGAGCCGTTGTTAAAGATTTGATTGCAGTCGGCGATGTGCTGGATGTAAAGATTATCGGTATCGATACGGATAAGAAGAAAATTTCCTTGAGCGTTGTTGCCATCGAAGCAGATGAAACGGCTCGTGAAATTAACGACTATCTGGAAAACCATCAGGAAACTGAAAACGGTACTATCGGAGATGCTGTAGAAGAAAACTAATAACGAAGCTGGAGGGTAATCGGCTGTACGATTACCCTCTTTTTCGTATCTGGGGGATTGTATGGAAAAGCAAGAGACAAAGGCCGTCATTGCCGCTATTGAAGAAGGCAGTAAGGCACAACGTCAGGGGTTGCACGTAGGCGATACAATTGTTTCCGTTAACGGACAAAAGGTGGAGGATCTGATTGATCTCAACTTTGCTCTTGCCGATGAAGAAGTGCGTCTTGTCGTAAAAGAAGGCGACACGCTGAAAGAGTGTTATTTCCAAAAGAGATTTGGGGAAGACATCGGCATTACGATGGAGTCGGCCGTATTCGACCATATTCGTCAGTGCCATAATAATTGTATATTTTGTTTTATTGCGCAAATGCCCAAAGGAATGAGACCGTCCTTATACGTGAAGGACGACGACTATCGCATGTCCTTTTTGACGGGCAGTTTTATCACCTTGTCCAATATGACGGAAGATGACTTGCGACGTATTGTACAATTCCATTTATCGCCTTTACACGTATCCGTCCATACGACGAACGGAGAGTTGCGCAAAAAGATGATGCGCCAAGAAAAGACGGGCGATATTCTTGAAAGACTGCGTCGTTTGACGGATAATGATATAGACTTGTATTGCCAAATCGTCCTCGTTCCGGGGTATAATGACGGCGACGAGTTCACGAAGACTTTGACGGATCTGTCCGGATTGGGATCGAATATTCTCGGCGTAGCCGTCGTGCCGCTGGGAACTACGAAGTTTCGTATGGACTGTGAAAAATTACAGCCTGTTACGCCTGAAATTGCCGCCGATATTATTAAGCGATCTCGCCCGTTTATAGATCAGGGACGCAAAGACGGTCGCGGCAGTTTTGTATATTTGGCTGACGAATTCTTTTTGAAAGCCTCGGTTCCCGTGCCGGACAATGAATATTATGACGGATACGGGCAGATAGAAGACGGCGTAGGCATGCTCCGCTTTTTTGAACAGGAGTGGCACGGTTGGAAGGGTGAAGTTCGAAAGTCATATGATAAGCCTTTGAAGCTGGCTCTTTTTACGGGGACCTTGGCATATGATTTCTTAAAAGAGCTGATTGCCGAAGTATCGGTAGAGAATCTGACCATTCATGTGATTGCCGTAGAAAATCATTATTTCGGCACGCAAATTAATGTGGCCGGCTTACTGACGGCTCAAGATATGGAACGGGCTTTTAAGGAATTGGACGGAACGTATGACGGTCTGATTGTGCCCGGAACGGCATTGCGTAAGGGCGAAGATATTTTCTTGGACGACATCACGTTAAAAGAATTTTCGGCATCTGTCGGCGTGCCTGTCGGGGTCAGTGAGTTTGCTCCTCAGTTAAAGGAGTTACTCTATCATTGGCCTGCACAATATGATGAATAGAGGATAAGCATATGTATAAACCTTTGGTAGCCGTCGTCGGACGGCCTAACGTAGGAAAATCGACGCTTTTTAACGCCATTGTCAAAAAACGTATTTCTATTGTAGAAGACTTACCCGGAGTAACTCGCGATCGTATTTATTTCGATGCGGAATGGCTCGGTAGGGAATTTACACTCATTGATACGGGCGGCATCGAATTTGTCGACTCGGACAACAATATTTTTACGTCCATGCGTTATCAGGCCGAACTGGCTATTCACGAGGCGGATGTCATCTTATATGTTGTTGACGGTAAGACCGGTATCCAGCCGCAGGACCAGGAAATTGCGGCTATGTTGAGAGCGTCGGGAAAACCGGTCATTCTTGTTGTCAATAAAATTGACAGTGTAGAACAGGAAGTTAATATTTACGAATTTTACGGGCTCGGCTTGGGTGACCCTATCGGTGTTTCGGCTGTTAACCTTATGAATCTCGGTGATTTGCTGGATGAGGTGCTCAGTCATATTAAAGAGGTTCCCGTGCAGGAAGACGACGAAAGTGTCGTCCATATTGCCCTCGTAGGTCGTCCCAATGTAGGTAAATCGTCATTGACCAACGCCCTTCTCGGAAAAGAACGAGTCATTGTCAGCGATATGGCCGGAACGACTCGAGATTCCATTGATACACATTGGAAACATGACGGTACGGAATTCGTTTTAATCGATACGGCAGGGATGCGTCGTAAGGGAAAAATCGACTTACCTGTAGAACGCTACAGTGTTGTTCGCGCCTTGCGGGCTATTGACCGTTCCGACGTGGCCGTTCTTGTCTTGGACGGTGTAGAAGGCGTAACGGAACAGGATAAGAAGATTGCCGGCTATATTCATGAGTCAGGTAAGGGCTGTATTATTATTGTCAATAAGTGGGACCTGGTAACCAAGGACAGTAAGACATCTTTGCGCTATACGGAAGATATACGCCGCGAGTTGGCCTTTTTGCAATATGCTCCCGTTCTCTATGCCTCGGCTCTTACGCACCAACGTGTGGATCGACTGGCCGATTTGGTTAAATACGTTTCGGAACAGCAGCACATGCGTGTATCGACGAGTATCTTAAACGAGCTCATGGCCGATGCTCAACTTACCAACCCGCCGCCTACCAAGGGTGGCCGACCGTTGAAAATTTATTATTTGACTCAAGCCTCCGTAGCGCCGCCGACCTTTGTTCTGTTTGTCAACGATCCGGCTTTGCTCCACTTTTCGTACAAACGGTATATAGAAAACCGATTGCGCGAAACCTTCGGTTTTGAAGGTACGCCTGTGAGGATTATTACGCGCGGCAAAAAAGGAGAGGATGAATAGTGTATCCCTTTTTACTGCTTTTAGTTGCCTATGTCATCGGTTCCGTTCCCAGCGGACTCATTGTAGGGCGGGTATTTTTCAATACGGATTTACGAGACTACGGCAGTAAGAATATAGGAGCTACCAATGCGTATCGTGTCTTGGGAGCTCCCGCCGGGTTATGTGTACTCATAGCTGATGTAGGTAAGGGGGTTCTGGGCGTATATCTCGGTCAAACGGCCGGAAATATTTATGATCCTACACTTACCGTATACTGTATGATTATGGGCGGATTATTGGCTCTTATCGGACATTCGGCATCTGTATTTTTACACTTTAAGGGCGGTAAAGGCGTGGCTACGGGCCTGGGTATTATTTTGTATCTGGCTCCTGTTGAGACGGCCATTGTTTTTTTCGTCTGGTGCGTTATCGTCGGCTTGACTCGACTGGTGTCTCTCGGTTCGGTAGCGGCGGCCTTGCTTGTACCCTTGACGATGTGGTATTTCAAGGAACCGTGGCCCGTTTTTATTTTCGGGACCGTAGCGGCACTTATTGTCATTGTAAGGCATAAGGATAATCTCATTCGGTTGTCACAAGGCAAGGAATTGAAGGTTGAACGGATTGAGAAAAAGTAAGTTTACGGAAGGTCGAGCAATCGGTTAAATTCGGTTGATATACGAAAAAAATCGTGTATAATTGATTATGTACAAGCAGGTGGTCATGGTGAGGATTATCTCCGGCAGTGCACGGGGACGTATTCTGAAATCGCCGCAGGGTATGGCGACGCGACCGACATTGGATCGGACGCGGGAGAGTCTTTTTAATATTTTGGCAACTTCATCTTTCTATGAAAAGCGCGTGTTGGATATTTTTGCCGGCACCGGTGCCTTGGGGTTGGAAGCCATGAGTCGCGGTGCGTCGGAAGGAGTTTTTATCGACGTTCGCACGGCATCTCTCATTAAGAAAAATGCCGAATTATGTAAAGTCTCCGAGCGTTGCAAGGTATTGCCTTTGAATCATAAAAATGCCTTACAACATCTGGAAGGGCAAACGTTTGATTATATCTTTGCAGATCCGCCGTATGATAAAGACCTTGTCAATGAGACGATTTCAACGGTTATGAATTACGGGCTCTTGTCCGACACGGGCCTGCTTATTATGGAGCACTCCGCTCGTGAAGATATTATGCCGAGCGAGTCATACACGGTTGTACGGGAGAAGAAATACGGGAAGGAAACGCGTATCTCTTTTATCGTCAAACGTAGAAATGGGGAATAATTTTGCGTATCGGTATCTGTCCGGGCAGTTTCGACCCTGTGACAAACGGCCATGTTGATGTTTTTGAACGCAGTGCCAAGTTAGTAGATAAGCTTATTATCGCGATTTTTGCAAATCCCGGTAAACACCCGCTTTTTTCTATGGAAGAACGGGAAGAGTTGTTACGGCAAGCCGTAGGGCATATTCCCAATGTTGAAGTCGTCAGTTTCCAAGGCCTCTTGAACGAATATGCCGTTGAACGAGGGGCTACCGTTATTATTCGCGGTTTACGGGCCGTTACGGATTTTGAATACGAGTTTCAGCGCGCTCTGTTAATGAAGCAGTTGGAACCGACTTTGGAAACCGTATTTATTATGTCGAATACGAACTATTCGTATCTCAGCTCTTCGGGCATACGGGAGCTCGCCTGTTTCGGCGGCAAACTGGACGGTCTCGTCCCGGATTTCACGGCTAAGCGCCTGAAAGAAAAGTTCAAGGATAAATATCAGATATAGGGGTGTGGAATCAGATGAACTCGGAAAAATTATTGGAAGATTTGGAAAGTATTGTAGTGAATGCATCCAAGATGCCTTTTACAAATAAAAAGGTCGTCGATGAAGAAGAGTTATTGGCTATTGTGGACGAATTGAAAGGGGCAATGCCTGATGAAGTAGAACAGGCACGTAAAGTCTTGGCCGAACGGGATAAAATCATTGCCGATGCACAGCGTCATGCAGACAGCATGGTAGCACAGGCTAAGGATTATATTGCCAAATTGACTGAAGAAAGCGAAATTGTGCGTCAGTCACAAGAACATGCCAACCAAATTATTCAAAATGCCAATCATTCTTCCGAAGATTTGCGAAACAGTTCTGTAACCTATGCCGGACAAGTTTTGCAGTACGTTGAATCCACGTTGGAAAAAACGTTGGCAAGCGTTCGTCAAAATCGCGAAGGCCTGGTTCAGTCCAATCGTCAAGAATCGAATAAATAAGAACTCGTTAATTATAGGGGATGTAGCAAAGCGGCGATCCGTTTTGTCACATCCCCTTACTGACTATAGGGCAGGAGAAAAGATGAAAGAAATTACGTCGCGTGACAATCGTCTGGTAAAGCTGGCTGTACGGTTGCAGCAAAAAAAATACAGATATGAAGAACGGCGCCTTATTGCCGAAGGATTTCGCATTGTAGAAGATGCGGTACATACGGGTATTACGGACGGTATCTGTTTGGTAGCGGCCGAGGCTGTCGAGCGGTCGGAGCTTCAGAATCTTCAAGCCGAGTCGGAGAAAGTCGGCTGGGAGTGGTATTTGTTGTCCGACCGGGTATATGAGAAGGTGAAAGAAACGCATTCGTCTCAGGGAATTACGGCGATTTTACCTTTCTTTGAATATACTTTCAAAAACTTGCCGGAAGTGGCAAATGAACGACCTATTCTATATTTAGAAGCCATACAGGACCCGGGAAATTTGGGAACCATCTTGCGAACGGCGGCTGCTGCCAATGTAGGAGCTGTTTTTTTAAGTCCCGATTGCGTGGACTTATATAACGGGAAGACGGTCCGTTCCGCTATGGGTGCCATTTTTAAGGTTCCTGTCGTACAGAATGTTTCACTTGAACGGATAAGTTCTTTTTGCGACGAGAAAAAACGTATTTTGACGGGAACCTTGCTCGGTGCGAATAAGCTGTATACTCAGGTTGATTGGCGACAACCGACTGTCATCGCCTTCGGAAATGAGGGAAACGGTTTGTCTCAAGCGTGCGCGGAGGCTTGCCGGCAGGCGTTGACCATACCCATGAAGAGTCATACGGAATCGTTGAATTTAGCTACGTCCGTTGCCGTAGTCCTTTATAAAGCTTGGGAAGAGGCCGGGTTTGCGGACAAAACATAGGTCACGGAAAGAGGATGCGTATGGACAGTGTTTTAGCTCAAGTTATTGCAAGTACACGCGAGCGTTTACAAGCTGAAGGGTTTGAGGTTACTGCAGGAAACGCTATCAATTACGGTTGGAAGTTGACTGTAAGCTCGGGAAATGAATGCATACACATAGCCATATATAACGGAAAAAAGGGGATTTCTTTTGTCGTTCAAGGGAAGGCCGGCGATTTGAAGAAAAGAGTGGAGATACTGTGCTCTGAAAACCGTATTACGCCCGATAAAAAAATTTTGAAGAAAGAAAAGCCGGCTATCATGAAAGGACAAGATTTATGTCCCGACGGGACGCCTTGCTGGATCGGTGCTGATGAATCGGGCAAAGGCGACGTCTTCGGACCTTTAGTGACAGCAGCCTGCTTAGTAACTAGGGCGGAAGCGGCAACACTTCGTTCATGGGGTGTCACCGATAGCAAAGCGTTGACGGATAAACGCATACTCGAATTGGCGGGTCCTTTAAAAGACTTATTAGGCGACAGAGCGTGTGTAACCGTATTGATGCCTGAATCGTATAATTATGAATACAACAAGATGGAAGAAAGAGGAAAAAATCTTAATCATCTTTTAGGAAATTTACACGGAAAGAACATTAAGTGCCTATTGTTAAAGTACAAATGTCCGTGTATAATAGTCGATAAGTTCGGCAAGGATGAATATGTGTTAACGGCTCTGGGCTCTGTAGCCGCGGGAAAGACAATCATACAAGTGACCAAAGGTGAACGGGATACGGCTGTAGCCGCCGCATCCGTTTTTGCACGAGCCGCCTT
>OBWK01001064.1_pt1 | contig 9232 bp, 9 predicted proteins | sample 1495251 | NCBI WGS metagenome assembly OBWK01 (sample SAMEA2580065, study PRJEB22360) | human gut metagenome | biome: human gut; feature: human-associated habitat; material: faeces | place: Denmark | collected 2008/2010 | reverse complement strand
TCTCTTTCTCTAACTCTATCTCTATCTCTGGTGGACGAATGTCGGACAAATGTCCGCCACTTGTCCGGAGCGCAGAAAGCGCCTTATTTTGGAGCCTCGCAGCCCGCTTTCTCTCAGCTTCGGTAGAGGACTGGCCGATTAAAAGTTCGATGTTGCTCATGTAGAATGTGCCGCTGTCCAGCACCTCCACAAGACCCAGCTTCAAAAAGATCTGCAAGGCTCTCTCCACAGTGCCAATCTGTTGGCGGGTAATGGTGGCGATCATCTGCGCCGTGTAAGGAATGTCCTCGTCAAGTTGAAGCCGTCCACCATGTTTCAGCGATTTCAGATACAGCTTGAGCAGAATGTTGGAATACAGCACACCATCCTGCATACTTTCCAGCAGCACGATGGAATCATCGTCAAAATAGTTTTCTTTGAGTTTCAGGTAATAATATTTTCGGTTGTCTGACATAGGGTTCCTCCTTGGGGTTTCTCTTGGGATTCTGTACGCATTTTAAGGCCGTTTTAGTGGTCGGAAGATAAATCTATCAGCCTGCCTTTGACACCCTCGAAAAAAGCCTTGATTTACAAGGGTTTTTCAGCCCCTAAAGCGTGACATTTCTCCCGTTGTTTCCGCTTGCGCTTTGCGGCATTGATCCGCTTCATGCGTGTGGCACAGTCCGGGCAGTATTTGGCCCGGTTGGAACCGGGGGTAAACAGCGCCCCACATACGGCGCACTTCTTCGCATTCAGCCGGTGGAACAGCGCCGTTTCCAGTTCCTTATCCTGCGGCAATACCGCCGCCCGAAACCACCTGCACAACAGGGAGTAGGAAATAGACTGGACACAGACACATTCCTCCCCATCGTCCAGGGCGATACAGTTTCCGTCGATGTAGTTGCAGCACTCATGCACCAGCCTCCGCACTCTGCGGTACTGGCGGTAATCCATGACGGGGATAGGTTCAGACTTATTGTTCTTCATAAATGATTTCTTTCATAAAGTTGGTAACCTCCTTAAATGAATTTATTGTTAAATATTCGTGCAAAGTATTGTTTTCTTCGTGCAAATGGCATATACTATAATTGCCATCAGAAAGGGGTTGATCGTATGGCTGGAAATACCACAAACATCAGTATCCGCATGGACGCAGATTTGAAAGCGCAGGCGGACGCACTGTTTACTGAGCTTGGCATGAACCTGACTACGGCGTTTAACATCTTTGTGCGCCAGTCGCTTCGTGAAGGCGGCATTCCCTTTGAAGTAAGGCTGGAACAGCCGAACAAAGAAACGGTTGCTGCCATGCTGGAAGCGGAAAGGATTGCAAAAGACCCGTCTGTAAAGGGCTACAATGACCTTGACGAGTTATTTGCTGACCTGAAAAGATGAAAGAAACCAAATATACCATCAAGTACACGACCAGTTTCAAAAAAGACTACAAACGAGCCATCAAGCGTGGCTTGAAGATTGAGCTGCTGGAGCAGGTCGTAGCGTTGCTGGCAATGGGCGAACCGCTGCCAGATAAGAACCGTGACCATGACCTGTCCGGCGATTGGGCAGGCCATCGGGAATGTCATATTCTCCCGGACTGGCTGCTTGTCTACCGCATAGAAGATGATGTTCTGGTGCTGACGCTGGCCCGCACCGGCACACACAGCGACTTGTTCGGCAAATAAACAGTCTGCCGCCGTATGGGGAAACCTGTACGGCGGTTTTTCTGTGTGCAAAAGTATGTCGTGAAACGCGGTAGCCCTTACCGCTCCGGCTCCCGGTCGTGAGACTTGTCCCTTTCCTGTCGGGACAGCTGCTCGGCGGTTTTGCGGAGCCGTTCCACTGCTTTCAAATCCTCCCGCATGGATTTCATGGCAAGCGTGTCCGTCTGCTTTCCGGCGGTCAGCTGGTCGATCTCCCACTGCCATGCCTTCGGGGTGATTGCCTCGCCGCTGTCTTTCAGTTCTTTCAGATACCGGGCCGCTGCGTCATACAGAATCAGTTCCCGGCTGTGGCGCTGTTCAAACTGTTCCCGTTTTTCCGGCTTTACTTTGGCAAGCTGCTTGTGGATGGACTTGTACTGGTTGTACTGTTCCCACATCTCCCCGCGTTCGGTAAGAATGGCGATCCGGCGCTCAGCCTTGACGATCTTTCCCCGCAGGTCATAGTAACAGCTGTTCATATCAGCGATTTTTTCATGGAGCTGCTGCATGGACTGGATGCCGTTTGCCTGCAAAAAGCTGAATAGTGCAGCGCTTTCCTGCAAAGCCCGGATTTTGCCGGTGCGGATGCCGCGCTTTTCCATTTGGCTGGCGGCTGGCCCCAGATGGACAGAGGGGATTTTATCAATGCCCCGGCGCTTGTAGCTGCGGTGGTCTACCAGGGCGGGATGACCGGTGGCCTCCAATGCCCGGTTGGTGCAGGCCGCCCATGCCGCCCGCCAAATCTCCACATTCCCTTTGTCGTTCCAGTCGGTGGTGTCCTCCCGGTGGTTCTTCCAGCCGCCTTTCCCGTCCGGGATGCGTTGGCCGTTCTCGTCCAGATCGTATGCCTTGCGGCACTTTGCGCCCCACTGTCCATTTTCTTTCAGAGGCCGGAGCGTCAGCATGATATGGACATGAGGATTGCCGGTTCCCTTGTCATGGATAGCAAAGTCGGCACACATTCCTTTGTCTACAAAGTTGTCCTTCACATAGGCACGCACAATGGCAAGCTGTTGTTCGCCGGACAGTTCGCGGGGCAGAGCTGCCTCAATCTCGCGGGCAAGCTGGCTGTCCCTGGCTTTCTCGATCTGCTCCACACTGTTCCAGAGGGTGGAGCGGTCTGCAAACTCCGGCGGCGCGTGGGCGGGCAGCATGATCTCCGCATGAACAATGCCGCCTTTCCGGGTGTAGTCGTGGGTCATGCCGTCCCATTCATTTGTCAGCTTGGTTCCGCTGCGGTAAGCAGCTGCGGCAACGGCAGAACGGCCTGCGCTGCGCTTGATGATACTGACGGGGATATGACAGAAATCTATGGGGAACACCTCCTTTCAGTGAGGGGATAACAAGCTCTGCGGAGCCGGACAAACGCAAAGCGGGTGTTTGGCTGTGCAGAGCGCACAAGGGGTTTGGGGAGCGTAGCTTCCCATCGCGGACGAAGTACGCAACGCCCCCGGCAGGGCGCACAGCACCGGCAACGGTGTATAAGTGCGCCCTTGTAAACAAGGGACTTATGGCGTGTCCCCGGATTTTGGCAGGTTTGCAGTCAATTCCACAGCCCCCGGAAGATGGGACAGGGCAATCAGAAATGCTTTGACCTCTGCGCCGGAAAGGTTGGGAGCCAGCGGAAAAATACCCTCCAAAATGGCTCCGCGCTCAATCAGGCGGCGGGTGCGAACCCTGCGTTCTTCGTTCCGCTGCTTGTTCTCCAAAATCTTCTTTCGGTTTTCAAGCTGCCGAATCTCCTTCAGGACTTTCTCCCGTTCTTCTTTTTGGGGGTGGGCTGTAATTTTTTCGTTCATGTCAGGCACCTCTTTTCTTTGGAAATACTCATAGATTGACCGTCCATTTCTGTCGAGCAAAGTACCGGCGCAGCCTCCGCAGTGCGGCATGGATGGATTTTCCCGCCTGTGATGGCGTGATACCCTCCATTGCGGCAATATCTTTCACTTTCATACCCAGCATATAGCGGGCGTGGACACGGCGAGCCTGCATAGGCGGCAGGAAAGAAATGGCTTCATACAATCGCCGTATCAGTTCTTCGTATTCGGCTAATTCTTCTTTTTCTATCAGGTAGTCCTCCAGCGATGGCTGCGCCCAGCCGATGGCAGCATTTTCGATTCCATCGTTACAATCGAGGGAATAAAACGCCTTATACCGGAACATCTTGCGATCTCTGGCGGCCTCGGCTCTCTTATCCAGAAGAAACGCTTCGACGATCTCATCGGACACCTCCAAAAAAATGTCCTCTTTGCAAAATGGATAATATTGTTTGAGATTGATAGTCTGCATAGGCACGCCCTCACTCTGTTTGGAAAAGGCCATCATAGCAGCGGCGCATATTCCGCAGACCCCGGCGGATGGCAACGCTAACCTTGCTGCTGTGGACGCCCTCTATCCGAAAGATTTCCGGCTGCTTGATACCAGCAATGTAGTAGGCGTGAACACGGCGGGCCTGTGTCGGAGTGGCATGAGCCAGAGCCACCGGCAGAGCTGCAATCAGGTGCAGGCGGGTGGTCATTTCTTCTCGTTCCAGCAAAATATCTTCCGGCGATCTGCTGTGTTCCAGTGCGTAATTTTCCAGCCAGCTGTATGCGTCCAGAGAGTAGTAGGCGCTGTGGTAGACTTTCCGACGCTCATAGTTCTCCATCTCCCGCTTGGCCTGATACATCGCTGCCCATACCTCGTCCGTAACATCCACAAACTCGTCATGCCGGTAGTGGGGATACATCCACCGCAGATTGATTGTTTTCATAGGCTTACCTCCTGAAAATCGGAGAGGCGGGCAACTCATCCGCTGTCCGCCCCTCGCTGAGATAAGGGAAATGATCCCTTTCACTTGGTAGCCAGAAAACAGGTCATTCGTTAAGCCTGTTCTCAAAGAAATTTATAAATTTTTTCTGACCGCCTCCACACTTTGATACACAGCCACTTTGGAGCAGCCGCACAGCACACCGATCTCTGCAAGGCTCAGCCCGTCAAGCGCATAGAGCAGGAACCGGCGGCGCTGGGCCTCGGTACAGGTGTCCAGAACAGCCATCAGCTCATGCAGCGTTTCCATGCGGCAAAGGTATTCCTCCGGCGTTTCGCCGTAGACCCCTACACCCTCGGTGGTAATGATGTACTCGTCAAACTCCCGGCCATCCCAATGCCGCCGCTGTTCATGGAACAGGTTCTCCGTTTTGTGATCGGCCCGGTCAAGAAATTCATAGACTTCCAGCGTAACCTCCACGGTCACAGCTTGTCCGTTATAATTGATGGTAACTTCCATCTGCCTTTCCTCCATTCAGAATTTTTGGTAAATCTGAATGGGGCGGCGGAGAACGGCACCGGGGATAAAGTTCGGGCCATGCTGACCCGATGTTCCGGCTCCACAGGGACAAAAAAGCACCCGGACGGCATAAAGCCATACGAGCGTCGCGGAATATATTTTGCTGTTTAGTTACATGGTATAGTACATACCGCTGACCGCATTGCTCCGCTGCTGGGAACAGGCTTTTTTTAGCTGGTGGAGATTACGGACACTGTGAAAAAAGACAAAAATAGACACGGCGGCAATCCTCCTATATGCCGCCGTGGATTTACACGGTGTTAGATCGTCGTTGGTTTAGGATAGGTGAAAAGAAACGGCGGCTCTGATTTCTCAAAACCGCCGCCAGAGTATGTAGAGTAAGCGCACAAAATCAACCTGCCCAGCTACGGTTTTTTTCTTTCCCCATTAGGCGGGGCAGGTTTAAAAGAATATGAAAAGCCGATAACAGCAGTCATGTTAGCCTGCGTGTTATCGGCTCTGCGTCTATGCGTCTGGCTCTCTAATAACGGATATATTCAGTTGCTTTACATGAATGAGCGTTTCCTGTTTACATTTTGGACAGAACAAGGGGAAATTCCTTAATTCCGTGTCAATTCGTATTTTTATTCGGGTTTTATTATGGCATATAGGACAACTAACCCAACTTGTCTCTTTCATCAAAATTACCCCGTAACTTGATGTTTCTTTGATATATTTTTTGTTAGTCTATAAAATACGAATATCAATCCAACATTAAGGATGATCATAAAGACCGGCTGGCTCATACCGAAATATGTTTTCATATCAGAAAATATACCGTTTGTATGAAGCATAAAAATCGGGCAAATTTCCTGCATTTTTTGTAAAACAGGAAGGCTATCATTAAAATCAAACACAACTGGCAAGAAGCAGATGACGCAAGAAGTAATAAGCGCTGTAACAGGAGAACTCATTTGAGCACTTAAAAACAATGTAATAGTTGTCAAGGCTACAATCCCAAAAATATTCAATATTACAGAGATAAAGAACATTTGCAAAAAGGTCAAATTACATATTGAAGAAGCATAATGTAATGAAGATTGAATGCTTACATTCCACCCCTGTAACCCATAGGTACAGCCATACAGAACTAAATTTAGCAGTAAATACAAGAGGTATGTGCCAATTACAACTTCCAAGGCCGCTATAATTTTTGAAGTTGTGAGTTTGGTTCGGCCATACCGAGCCGAATAAATAATGCTATCTGTATGAAGTGCATACTCTTCTGAGAAAACAGGAGATAGAGTGATTACAACAATTAAACATATCATTATGGACAAGATGCTCCCCATTCCAGATAATAGCTTATCCCAGCCATCACAATATCCTAAAGTCACAGTTGGACTATTTGGATATGCTGTTTCGAGTGACTTAAAACTACCATCAGAATTTGTCAAATATTCCAGAATCGCCACTTGGTCACGATAAACATGAACAGCAGAAAAAGCAGAATTTTCATCTTGTCCAACAGTTGCTTGTTTTGCTTGGTCGATTTTTTCTTGCATAGTAAGTAATGTATTTTGAGAGAGTTTTCCTTCAAATATTTCTGCTACTTCCTTCCGTTGTTCAATGGCTGTAAAACCGCTTGCTAATGCCATTTTTTCAAGGTCATAATCATAGAAAACATTTTGATAATTAAATTGAAAAAAGAAAAAATAGGCAACGATAAGAACCACACCAGCTAAAAACAACATTCGTGTTTGCTTTCTCGAACATATTTTATTTCGTTCTGCTTTTATCATTTCATTCATGCTCGGATACCTCCGCAAAATAGTATAAATACAAATCTTCCAATGTTGGATCAACATTCCAAGCGGTTCTGCATGGTGCTTCTTGAGAAATAATCCTCAGCCGTTCTGCACCATTATTATGTTTCAGATTTGCTGTTACATAGTTCAATTCTAATTCTTCGACCTCTTTTCGAGATACATCACATTCCCAAACACATTTTTCAATCGGCTTCAAAATTTCTTCTGGAGAACCATGTTGAATTAACTCGCCATTTTTCATAATCAGAATCTCATTTGCGATATATTCAACATCAGAAACAATGTGAGTGGACAAAATTACAATTCTATTTTCTGCCAAAGAACTAATCAGATTCCTAAACCGCACCCGCTCTTTCGGGTCAAGTCCAGCTGTAGGTTCATCCAAAATCAAAATACGGGGATCGTTTAGTAATGTTTGAGCAATTCCCAAGCGTTGTTTCATACCGCCGGAAAAAGTTTTGATTTTTTCGTTTTTCTGTGTGAGCAGATCAACAACCTGCAACAGCTCCATTGTGCGATTATGGGCTTTTTTAGGCGGCAGCCCCTTTATTGCAGAGATATACATCAAAAATTTATACGCTGTAAAGTTAGGATAATAGCCAAAATTTTGTGGCAGGTAGCCTAAGATATTACGATATTTCTCGCCCAAATCATGAATGTTTTTCCCGTTAAAAAAAATGGCTCCTTTCGTTTCAGTTTGGACATCGCAAATAATTCGCATCAAAGTTGTCTTGCCCGCACCATTTGCCCCGAGTAGACCATAAACACCATTTGTTAATTTTGCGCTGAAATGATTTACAGCTTTTTTTCTTCCATATTCTTTTGAAAGATCATTTATTGTAAGTTCCATATCAATTCTCCAATCATTTTTTCTTTTTTCAAGTACAGTTGAAGTGTTTTCCCTAATAGGATAATAGATAACACATAAAATCCAATCCATCCCCAGAACATAGACGCTTCAAATATAAATCGCTGATGGAGTACAAGAGAAAATGTTCCAGAAAGAAAAATCATACAAGCGATTAAATGATACAAGCTATCGTTTGTCCTGCTTTTCGCACATATAAAAAGATAACAAGTGCAAGAAATATTAAATGGAATCAAACCATACAACACCATTTCAATCATTGATTTCTGGTAAATATATGCCATTGAAATTAAAATGACTGTTATTAGGAAAAGGTTGATTACTCCAATAATCAGCATACGACCTGCTACAATTTTTACCAGCGTTGTTCTACTAGACTGTTCAATTTCCCACATACCATAGATGTTGCTTTTAGATATTTCTATTGCACCTAATAACGCAAGGAATGGAACCATAACTGCAAGGATTGTCAATGGATAATAAAATGGAACCCTCCATTGGCCCAGGATACATGCTAATAATACTGCACATATAGTGAGTATTATTTGAACAATCCAGAAAGAAAGCGGCAGAAATTGAAGTTGGTTCAATATAATATCTCGCATTGAATTTTTATTGAATTCAGAACTATTCATGTAACTTTTTCCAGCTACGATTACTGCTTTAATTTTAGGTTCAGATGGAGCAGGCGTTTCACAACTCTGCAACCATTCTAATACACCATTTTGTTTTTGGGTCATACATTATCGCCTCCTCTAAAATCAGCCAAATATCGTTCCAGTTTTTTAATCCCCTGTTGGAGCCTAGATTTTACAGTAGAAACACTAGCTTTTGTAATGGTTGCAATCTCTCGGATTTTCAAATCATAATAAAATCGTAAAATGATGACCTCTTTTTGATAGTCCGGTAATGTGTTGATTGCATATTGAATTTGCGCTTTAAGTTCGTTAAGCTCAATTTTTTCAAAGGCATTATCAGTATCTTCTATATCTTCAAGAGTTTCTAAATCCATATACAGGGGTTTTGCTTTCTTAGTATAATTGTTACAGGTATTAACAGCAATCGTTAGCAGGTAGTTTTGAAATTTCCCGATCTTTCGTACTGATTGAATATTCTCCAACAATTTCAAGAAAACATCTTGTGTAATATCTGCGGCGGTATCTGGATCGCCGTTCAATCGCCGACAACAAAATAGATAAATTGACTGATAATATTTTCGGACAATTATCTCAAATGCATCTGTGTCACCCGACTGGATTTTTTTAATTAGTATGAAATCTTCGATACCGTGTCACCGCCTTCCATGTGTAAAACGCCTTACACTTAATATACAACTGAGTAACCCAAAAGGATTTAACTTTAGAAATTTTTCTTTTACTTTTTTCATTTCCCTTCTATTGTAATTCCTGTTCTTGAAAAATATAAGATGTAATATATGAATTATAAACTTCAATCAACCTGCATATAGCAACATTCCACGGGCAAAGTATGAATTATACAATGTAACAGGGTGATGCTATATGGCAAAGGTTGAAGATTGTCCCGGTTTTGAAACCTTCGGTGCAGATGTCAAAGCCGCACGAGAGGCAAA
>OBWK01001062.1_pt1 | contig 9248 bp, 9 predicted proteins | sample 1495251 | NCBI WGS metagenome assembly OBWK01 (sample SAMEA2580065, study PRJEB22360) | human gut metagenome | biome: human gut; feature: human-associated habitat; material: faeces | place: Denmark | collected 2008/2010 | reverse complement strand
TCACCTAGTTACGTAAATAGAGGTAATAACGGTTAGTTTCTTTTAGCCGTATTGGCCGTTATTAGAGAATAGGGGAGTAATATGATTTACCACATTCTATTAGCATTTGTAGTGACATTTATAATTACATTAGTATTGGGCAAGATTGGTATTCCTATGCTTAAATCATTGCATGCTCAACAAAGTATACGTGAGGAAGGTCCTGAAAGCCATCAAGCTAAGGCTGGTACACCAACTATGGGTGGTGCATTTATGATGGTAGCTCTTACGATCGGTGTGGCTATTTTTGCACCATGGAATGTGGCGACAGGTATGTTGCTATTCCTTACACTTGGTCATTGTTTGCTCGGATTCTTTGATGACTTTGTAAAAGCTGTTAAAAAACGTAATCTTGGCTTAACGGCAAAACAAAAATTATTAGGTCAATTTATTTTAGCGGCTATATTCTGTTACTTTATTACTGAAATTATGGTCATTCCTACAACATTATGGATTCCTGTTGTAGATGCACATATCCAATTAGGCTTTGCCTATTATATTTTAGCTTTCTTGATCATTGTAGGCGCTACTAATGCGGTTAATCTTACAGATGGTCTCGATGGTTTAGCATCTGGTACATCCGCTGTAGCAGCGATTGCGTTTTCTGTAATCGGTTTGATGATATACTCCACTGAAAGTTCTGTGGCTGCTGAAAGTGTAGCTTTCTTTGGCGCCATTGTAACTGCCGTATGTTTAGGATTCTTGGTGTTTAATATTAATCCAGCTAAGGTATTTATGGGCGATACAGGCTCCTTGGCTCTTGGCGGCGCCTTTGCAGGCATGGCTATTTTAACTAAAACAGAATTATTACTCGTAGTGATTGGCGGTATTTTCGTAATGGAAGCCTTGTCTGTTATCATTCAAGTCATTTCCTTTAAAACACGAGGCGTGCGCGTATTTAAGATGAGTCCAATTCATCATCATTTTGAGTTATCCGGTTGGTCTGAACAAACTGTAGTTAATCGCTTCTGGTTCGGTGGTGCTGTTCTAGCCATTTTAGGGGTTATACTTGCAACTGTAACAATTTGATATAAGAAACGTATCTTTGCAAATTGATAGTTAAGTACGTGAAAATGCTTAACTTGAACGGCATTTAATGGTATTCTTATAAGATGAGATAAAAATTTTTCGTGCTTAGTGATTTAGGTGATATAAATGGATTATGGAGAGAAAAATATTCTTGTTCTTGGTGCTGGTTCCAGTGGAATTGGTGCCGCATGGGTATTGGCACAGTTACATGCAAATGTAGTTTTAAATGATTATAAACCAGTAGATTTTGAACCATCTACGCGTAAACGACTGGAAGAAGCTGGTGTAACTATCATTACAGGGCGACAAGATAATAACTTGCTTGATGGTGTAGATCGTATTATCATTTCTCCGGGCATTGCCTTATCCATTCCAATAGTACAAGAGGCTTTGCATCGTAAGATTGATGTAGTAAGTGAAGTAGAGCTTGCTTATGATGTTTGCAAATCTCCGATTTTAGGTGTTACTGGCACAAATGGTAAAACTACTACAACCACCCTATTAACACAAGTTATGGAATCTACTGGACTTCCTGTCAAGGTGGGCGGAAATATTGGTGACTCCCTAAGTGAAGCCGCGTATCATATGCCAGAAGGTGGCTATTTAGTAGCTGAACTCTCTAGTTATCAATTAGAAACGATTAAATCCTTTTGCCCATTAGGCGCTATTGTATTAAATGTAACGCCTGATCATTTAGCACGTCATAAGACGATGGAAAACTATGCAGCTGCGAAGGCTCGTATTTTTATGAATCAAAATCCTGAGAATTTTGTTGTCCTCAATGATGATGATCCTATTGTTCGGGCTATGAAAAAAGATGCACATAGTAAGGTTCTCAGCATTAGCCAACATCATAAGGTTGATAGCGGTGCGTATTTTGAAGGGAATACATGCTATGCCGTATTAGATGGTAAAGCTACTCCGGTTATTGATACAGAACATATCCACATTAAGGGCTCTCACAATATTGAAAACATATTGGCTGTAATTGCTTTAACATATGCTTTAGGTGTAAAGGTAGAGCATATTAAACGTACCATTGAACAGTTTCATGGTGTAGAACACAGATTGGAACGGGTTACAACATTCCATGATGTTACATTTTATAATGATTCTAAGGCTACTAATACAGACTCTGTAGTAAAAGCTTTAGATGCCTTTGATAAACCAGTCATTTTATTGGCTGGTGGTCATGATAAGATGACGCCTTTAGAAGACTTTATGAATATTGTGAAAGCACATACTAAAGAGGTCATTTTTATGGGGGAAGCAGCAGATCGATTTGAATCCGTTGCTGTAAAAATGGGTGTTCAACATATTCATCGTGCACAGTCTATGAAAGAGGCTGTTGCATTGGGGTATCAATTAGCAAAAGCTGGAGATATTGTATTGCTTTCACCAGCATGTTCTAGCTTTGATTGGTATAGTTGCTTTGAAGAGCGGGGCGAAGATTTTAAAAACTGTGTTAGAGAATTAGAGGAAAGGGGCTAAGGGCGTGAAACGAATCATCATTTCTGGCGGTGGTACGGGTGGTCATATTTACCCGGCTATTACGATATATAAGGAAATCATGAAACAGCAACCTGATGCTAAGGTCCTCTATGTAGGAACAGAACATGGTTTAGAAGCTGATTTGGTACCGAAGGAGAACATTGATTTTGTTACATTACCTGTACAAGGTCTGCAACGGAAACTTTCATTAGGTACGTTGGTAACAATGGGGAAAACGGCATTTTCTCTTATAAAGGCCAATTTAATTATTTCGGACTTTAAACCAGATGTTGTTATTGGCACAGGTGGTTATGTATGTGGTCCTATTTTAATGGCTGCAGCATTACGCAATATTCCTACATTAATTCAAGAGCAAAATGTTATTGCTGGTATTACGAATAAAATCTTGAGCCGTTTTGTTGATATAGTCGCAGTTGGTTATAATGAAGCAGCCAAATCGTTTGGTAAGGCGAAACGTGTCGTATATACGGGCAATCCAGTGCGCCCTGATGTACTTGTAGATTCTCGTGCAGAAGGCCGCCAATTTTTTGGACTGTCTGATGATATTTTTACAGTCCTCATCGCTGGTGGTTCTCGTGGGGCACGTACGATTAATACGGCTATGATAGATGTACATAAACATTTTCAAGGTAAATCGGGCATTAAGTTGGTGCACATTACAGGGAATGGGGAATATAACACTGTATTAGAGCAACTAGGTATTGACGATGGTACTGGTTTGGGAGAAGCATCGTTGATTTTGCCATATTTACATGATATGCCAAAGGCGCTAGCCGCTACGGATTTGGCTGTATTTAGATCTGGTGCTATCGGACTGGCTGAATTGGCAGTACGTGGTATTCCATCTATATTGGTGCCATATCCTTATGCTGCAGAAGATCATCAAACGTATAATGCGCGCATTTTCGTACAAGAAGGGGCTGCGCATATGATTGTAGATAAGGTTTTGACGAGCCATGATTTAATTGGTGAAATCGAAATGTTTATGGCAAATCGTGAATTATTGGCTCAAATGGGGGCCAGTGCGTTGCGTTTAGGTAAACCGAATGCAGCTCATGATATTGCTGAATTAGCGTTATCTATTGCGAAATAGTTAAGGAGAGTAATTATGTTAGAAGGTATCCATAAGATTCATCTCATCGGTATAGGTGGATCTGGTATGCGCGCTATTGCGAATATTTTAATTCAAAAAGGATATGAAGTATCTGGTTCTGATGTTAAAGAATCTGATGTAATTGAACGTTTTAGAAAAATGGGGGCTACCGTTCATATCGGTCATAATGCTGATTATGTACAAGGTGTAGATGCTGTGGTTCGTTCCACAGCTATTCGTGAAGATAATCCGGAAATCGTAGCAGCAAAGGAACAAGGTATCACTATTTTACATCGCTCTGACATTGTAAAAGCCGTATTGGATGTTACAAATGGCATTGCCGTAGCCGGTGCTCATGGTAAAACATCTACTACATCAATGATTGGTCAAATTCTCGTAGAAGGACAAATGGAACCAACTGTTATTATCGGTGGCGAAGTTGATTACCTCAAGGGGAGTAGTTGTTTAGGTAAGGGTGAATACTCTGTTGTTGAAGCCGATGAAAGTGATGGTTCATTCTTAAAATTAAGACCTAAGACGATTGTTATTACGAATATCGAAGATGATCATATGGATCATTATAAGACGATGGAAAATCTATTGAATGCATTCTGTCAATTCGTTGAAACATTACCTGTTGATGGTAAAGCAGTTGTTTGCGGCGATAATGATAACATTCGTTATGTTATGAGCAAAGTGGAACGTCAATTTATCACATATGGTTTAGAAGAGTCTAATGATTATGTAGCAAAAAATATCCACTATGAAGATAGTTCTTTAGTTTACGATGTAGTTCGTAAAGGTGAAACATTGGGCAGAGTGTCCTTACGTGTACCAGGTAATCATAATGTGCTAAATTCTTTAGCATCTTTTATTGTGGCCCACGAATGTTGTCACGTTCCGGTTCCATCCATTGTGAAAGCATTAGGTAAATTCATCGGTGCTAAACGCCGTTTTGAAACAAAGGGGCATGTAGCTGGTGTATGGGTAGTCGATGATTATGCTCATCATCCAACAGAAATCAAAGCAACTTTAAAAGCCGCTAAGGAATTAGAAAAGCATCGTGTTATCTGTGTGTTCCAGCCTCATCGCTATTCTCGTACATCCTTATTGAAAGACGAGTTTGCTACGGCTTTCACCAGTGCAGACGAAATTTATATGACAGATATATACAGCTCTGGAGAAGATCCAATTAGCGGCATTGATGGTCATACAATTCCGAATATTATTAGTGAAGTAACGCATCAACATGTAAATTATGTGGAAGATGTAAATGATTTGCCAGCAGTCCTTGCGAAGGTGGTACGACCAAATGATTTGGTTATTACTATGGGGGCAGGTTCGATTAATCAATATGGTCCAAAGTTATTAGCGTTATTGGAAGAAGGTTTACAATGAAAGATAAACATATCATCGTATTAATGGGTGGTCCATCTGCTGAGGCTGAAGTATCTCGTAGAACTGGCGCAGCCATCGCAGAGGCTTTGATTAGTAAGGGATATCACGTTTCCACATTAGAACTAAATCCTCGTACTGTATTACAAGACATTGAAAACCTTAAGGGCGATGTTGTATTTAATGCGATTCACGGACGTTATGGTGAAGATGGTGCCTTGCAAGGTGCATTAGAGATGGCTGAAATCCCATATACTGGATCCGGTATCATGGCTCATTCTGTAGGAATGAATAAAAAAGTAAGTAAAGATGTGTTCAAAGGCGCTCACATTCCTACGGCGGAATCTATTTCCTACAATGGCAATCTACAGTCGAAAGAAGATATCATTAAAGATATTGAATCTAAATTTTCCTTGCCGGTTGTATTGAAACCAGCAACACAAGGTTCAAGTATTGGCGTTACCATTGTAAAAGAAGAAGATCAATTGGCTAAAGCTGTTACAGAGGCGCTTACCTATGACCCAATTCTTGTGGTGGAACAATATTTAAATGGTCGTGAATTTACCGTTTCTGTATTAGATGGTAAGGCATTGGCTATCATTGAAATTAGACCACATTCTGGTGAATATGATTACGCTAGTAAATATACAGCAGGTGCTACTGATTATTTAGTACCGGCTCCAATCAGTGCAGATATGACAAAAGAAATGCAAGCTATTGGCGAACTTGTGTATCGTGAAGTACAAGCGAGTGGGGCTATTCGCGTTGATGTCATGACTGATGATAAAGATAATATGTATGTATTGGAATACAATACTATTCCAGGTATGACGGCTACTTCTTTGGTGCCAAAAGCTGCTAAAGAGGTGGGTATAGATTTTCCTGAATTATGTGAAAAAATCTTATTAACAGCAGGTTATGGGAAGTTTTAAATGCTGTAGTATGTAAGGAGAGTAGTTATGGATGATTTTAAGCAACATCCACCCAACTCAAATCAGATAGATACGGAGCATCATAGACCCGACTTTCTTCATCCTGAGACTGAGCCAATCCACAAGGATGATGGAGATTCAATACATAACAGTGAGCGTGAATTAGCTCGTAAACGTAAACAAGAGAAAGCGGAGGTTAGAAAGAAATTTCTAAAAATAGGTGGTGGTGTAGCCATAGTGTTGTTAGGCTTATTTAATCTACCTATTCCGCTTGGTTCTATTAAAGTTATTGGATCTGATAAGGTTACTGTACAGGATGTAGAGGTTGCTGGTGATATTGGGGAACCAGTCAATGTACTTCGTATCAATAGAGAAAACTTGCGACACCGATTATCAAAGGATCTTCGTATTGAAGATGCTCAAATTGGTTACGAATTGCCGTTAACAATGGTGGTTCGTGTAGTCGAGCGTAAGGCTATTGCTGTGATACCAGCTCAATTTGGGTATTTAACCTTGGATAAGAATGGGCAAGTGATTGCATCTGATAGTGTCATTGAAGACACGACGGTGCCTATGATTTCTGGTGTTAAGGGTGGTAATATACTGCTAGGTGATATGGTTACCGATAAGCCGATTGTACAGGCTCTTGATTATCTGCGTGCCTTAGATGATGATACATTTAAGCAAATTGCAGAAATCAATATTGGTGATCCTAATAATATGATGGCGTATACCGTATCAGGTATACAGATTCGACTAGGCGATGGCGAAGATTTGAAAAGCAAAGCCGATTTAACAGCGTCTATGCTAAAAGATTTATCTAAGAGTCAAGGTAATGTTCAATATATAGATGTTAATCCGTCATCTCCTTTCATTAAAACCGATAAGGTAACGGTGCAACCAAAATCTAATAAATCTAAGTCAGACACTAGCCAATCTGAGAAAAAGGATACATCAAAACAAAGTGCTAATGTATCAAAATCAAAACAAGATTAGTTATAAGCACAAAAAGGGTGGATGATGTTGTGAAACACGAACGATGGGCTATTGGTCTTGTCAGCTTTGTATTGGGATTCATGGTCATTACTCAGTACAAGATGACACAAGATAATATTCAAGAGAATATACGGCTACAACGAACTGGTGATTTGGTGGCTCAGTTAAAAGATGCAGAACATGAAAAAGATGCTTTACTAAAGCAAATTGAGCAATTAAAAGCCAGTGGTTCCGGTTCTAGTGCAGATGAAACATTACTTCGCAAAGCCGCATTGACTAATGTCAAAGGACCTGGTGTAACCGTTCTGATAGAAGATAGTACTAAACCAATTCAAGGGGGCGAAAATCCTAACCTATATGTAATTCATGATGAAGATATTCTTCGTATCGTCAATGAATTACGAGCTGGTGGTGCTGAAGCATTGGCGATAAATGATCAACGTTTGATTGGTACATCTGAAATTCGTTGTTCAGGTCCTACGATTACCGTGAATGGTAAGGTGTATGGTGCTCCATTTACAGTTAAGGCCATAGGGGATCCTAAAACATTGAATTCAGCCCTCACTATGCGTGGAGGTATTGTAGACTCTTTAAAACATTGGGGCATTAAGGTGACCATAAAAGAGGAGCCATCCATTGCCATTCCGGCATTTACCGGTTCTTATAGAGAAGAGCATTTACAATCAAATGAGTTAGGAGGTAAAGAATGAATATTTATATTTTTGCTATCATTGGACTCATAGTAGGTGTTGTTGTAGGATGGTTTACACCATTACATATTCCAGCAAGCTATGCTAATTATACTTCTGTAGCTGTGCTAGCTGCATTAGATGCGGTATTTGGTGGCAGTCGTGCCGCATTAGAGAGACTATTTGATTTAAGTAATTTTATCAGTGGATTCTTCTCCAATGTAATACTTGCTGTTGTATTAGTATATATTGGCGATTTAATTGGGATTAATTTATACTACGTTGCCTTGATTGGTTTTGGGTTACGAGTTTTTATTAATTTAGCTGCTATTCGAAAGAATATTATGACTAAACGTTTCTAATTATCAAGATTCGATTATAGTTGTAGTGGAAAGTTTTTAAATTTTAGTGTAAAATAAATGTAATTGTTATAATTAACTCAGTATATAAATAGATGTATTCGCATTTATATTGACAGAAATAGATAACGATAAGAGGAGGAAGTTCGATGTCTGATTTTGCAAATATTAAAGTTATCGGTGTCGGTGGTGGCGGTAATAACGCTGTTAATCGCATGGTTGAAAGTGATCTAAAAGGGGTTCAATTCTTATCCGTTAACACTGAAAGCCAAGTACTTGAATTGTCCAAGGCTGATGTAACTATTCAAATCGGTGAAAAAGTTACTAAAGGTCTTGGTGCTGGTGCTAACCCACAAATCGGTGAAGCAGCTGCTCAAGAAAGTCGCGAAGATATCATCAAAGCTCTTGAAGGTGCTGATATGGTATTCGTAACTGCTGGTATGGGTGGTGGTACTGGTACTGGTGCTGCTCCTGTAGTTGCTGAATGCGCTAAAGAAGTAGGCGCATTGACTGTAGGCGTTGTAACAAAACCTTTTGCATTTGAAGGTAAACGTCGTCGTGCTGCGGCAGAAAAAGGCATTGAATTCTTGACTCAAAAAGTTGATACAATTATCGTTATTCCTAATGACAAATTGTTACAAGTTGTAGATAAAAAATGCTCCTTGTCTGATGCATTTGGTAAAGCTGATGATGTTCTTCGTCAAGGTATCAAAGGTATTTCCGATTTGATCCAAATTCCTGGTTTAATCAACCTTGACTTTGCAGACGTTAAGACTATCATGACTGAACAAGGCGAAGCTTTGATGGGTATTGGTTTAGCTACTGGTGAAAACCGCGCTGCAGACGCTGCTAAGATGGCTATCAACAGCCCATTGTTGGAAACTTCCATCGATGGTGCTAAAGGCATCTTGCTTAATATTTCCGGTAGTGCAAACTTGAGCTTGTTCGAAATTAACGAAGCAGCTGAAATTATTTCTGATGCAGCAGATCCTGATGCAAATATCATCTTCGGTTCTGTTATTGATGAAAGCTTGGGCGATAGCGTTCAAGTTACAGTTGTTGCAACTGGTTTTAACTCCAGTACTAAGAATGTTCCAGAATTCGGTAAAACAACAACTGCTGCACGTCCAGCAACGAATACATCTGCTCCAACAAGTGGTATCCCTGATATCCCTGTATTCATGAAACGCTAATATTTAATATA
>OBWK01001051.1_pt1 | contig 9375 bp, 7 predicted proteins | sample 1495251 | NCBI WGS metagenome assembly OBWK01 (sample SAMEA2580065, study PRJEB22360) | human gut metagenome | biome: human gut; feature: human-associated habitat; material: faeces | place: Denmark | collected 2008/2010 | reverse complement strand
TGGGGGCAACGAAGGGGCGATTGCCCGGCAGCATGATATCCAGGCGATTCACAATCTGGTGAAGAGGTTCTTACGCTCAAGCGCCATGCCAACAATACACCAGACCATCATTTCGAGGGGAAGACGGCGCTTGCGTAGCGTTACAGTACCTGATTCGGCAAGGCAACGAGAGATGAGTTCGGGGTCGAGGTAATCCCCCAGAGAAGTCAGTGGGTTACGCAGAGAATCGTAACGGGATACCAAATCAAGGGCCTGTCCAATGAGCATAAAAAAATCCGGAAACGAGTGAGCGTTTCCGGATTCTTACACAGCCACTGGATCGGTCAACTGATCCTTAACTGACTGGCATTACCCCAGAAGGGGCCGTTATGTTGCCAGACAGCGCTACTGATTAAGCGGATTTTTTCGCTTTTTTCTCAGCTTTAGCCGGAGCGGCTTCTTTCTTCGCTGCAGTTTCGCCTTCTACATAATCACGACCGTAGTAAGTATCCAGCAGAATCTGTTTCAGCTCGGAGATCAGCGGGTAACGCGGGTTAGCGCCGGTGCACTGGTCATCGAATGCATCTTCAGACAGTTTATCCACGTTCGCCAGGAAGTCTGCTTCCTGAACGCCAGCTTCACGGATAGATTTCGGAATACCCAGTTCAGCTTTCAGTGTTTCCAGCCATGCCAGCAGTTTCTCGATCTTAGCAGCAGTACGGTCGCCCGGTGCGCTCAGACCCAGGTGGTCAGCAATTTCAGCATAACGACGGCGAGCCTGCGGACGGTCATACTGGCTGAATGCAGTCTGCTTGGTCGGGTTGTCATTCGCGTTGTAGCGAATAACGTTACAAATCAGCAGGGCGTTTGCCAGACCGTGCGGAATATGGAACTGGGAACCCAGTTTGTGCGCCATTGAGTGACATACACCCAGGAAGGCGTTCGCAAACGCGATACCCGCGATAGTCGCTGCACTGTGAACACGTTCACGCGCTACCGGATTTTTAGACCCTTCGTGGTAGGACGCTGGCAGATATTCTTTCAGTAGTTTCAGTGCCTGCAGAGCCTGACCATCAGAGAACTCAGATGCCAGTACAGAAACATAAGCTTCCATGGCGTGAGTTACTGCGTCCAGACCACCGAAAGCACACAGGGACTTCGGCATGTCCATAACAAGGTTGGCGTCGACAATCGCCATATCCGGGGTCAGTGCATAGTCTGCCAGCGGATATTTCTGACCAGTAGTGTCGTCAGTTACAACCGCAAACGGAGTGACTTCAGAACCTGTACCAGAAGTGGTGGTGACAGCGATCATTTTCGCTTTCACACCCATTTTCGGGAACTTGTAGATACGTTTACGGATATCCATAAAGCGCAGCGCCAGTTCTTCGAAGTGAGTTTCCGGATGTTCGTACATAACCCACATGATCTTCGCAGCGTCCATCGGGGAACCACCACCCAGCGCGATAATCACGTCTGGTTTGAAGGAGTTTGCCAGTTCTGCACCTTTACGAACGATGCTGAGGGTCGGGTCAGCTTCTACTTCGAAGAAGACTTCAGTTTCAACGCCTGCTGCTTTCAATACGGAAGTGATCTGATCAGCATAGCCATTGTTGAACAGGAAGCGGTCAGTCACGATGAGCGCACGTTTGTGGCCATCAGTAATCACTTCATCCAGCGCGATTGGCAGGGAGCCACGGCGGAAGTAGATAGATTTCGGAAGTTTGTGCCACAACATGTTTTCAGCTCGCTTAGCAACGGTTTTCTTGTTGATCAGGTGTTTCGGACCAACGTTTTCAGAGATGGAGTTACCACCCCAGGAACCACAACCCAGAGTCAGGGAAGGTGCGAGTTTGAAGTTATACAGGTCACCGATACCACCCTGAGAAGCCGGGGTGTTAATCAGGATACGAGCCGTTTTCATTTTCTGACCGAAGTAAGAAACGCGAGCCGGTTGGTTATCCTGGTCAGTGTACAGGCAAGAGGTATGACCGATACCGCCCATAGCAACCAGTTTCTCTGCTTTTTCTACCGCGTCTTCGAAATCTTTAGCACGGTACATTGCCAGAGTCGGGGACAGTTTTTCATGTGCGAACGGTTCGCTTTCATCAACAACGGTCACTTCACCGATCAGAATCTTGGTGTTTTCTGGTACAGAGAAGCCTGCCAGTTCAGCAATTTTATAGGCTGGCTGACCAACGATAGCTGCGTTCAGCGCACCGTTTTTCAGGATAACGTCCTGAACAGCTTTCAGCTCTTTACCCTGCAACAGATAGCCGCCGTGGGTTGCGAAACGTTCACGTACTGCGTCATAAACAGAGTCAACAACAACAACAGACTGTTCAGAAGCACAGATTACGCCGTTGTCGAAGGTTTTGGACATCAGTACAGATGCAACTGCACGTTTGATATCAGCAGTTTCATCGATAACAACTGGAGTGTTGCCCGCGCCTACGCCGATAGCTGGTTTACCGGAGCTGTATGCGGCTTTAACCATGCCCGGACCACCAGTCGCGAGGATCAGGTTGATGTCTGGGTGGTGCATCAGTGCGTTAGACAGTTCAACAGAAGGTTGATCGATCCAGCCGATCAGATCTTTCGGAGCACCGGCAGCGATAGCAGCCTGCAGAACGATATCAGCCGCTTTGTTGGTTGCATCTTTTGCACGCGGGTGCGGGGAGAAGATAATGGCGTTACGGGTCTTCAGGCTGATCAGTGATTTGAAGATAGCAGTTGAAGTCGGGTTAGTGGTCGGAACGATGCCGCAAATAATACCGATGGGTTCAGCGATAGTAATGGTACCAAAAGTGTCGTCTTCAGACAGAACACCACAGGTTTTTTCATCTTTATAGGCGTTGTAGATATATTCAGAAGCAAAGTGGTTTTTGATCACTTTATCTTCGACGATACCCATGCCGGATTCGGCAACGGCCATTTTCGCGAGTGGGATTCGAGCATCTGCAGCAGCCAGAGCGGCGGCGCGGAAGATTTTGTCTACTTGCTCTTGAGTGAAACTGGCATATTCACGCTGGGCTTTTTTTACACGCTCTACGAGTGCGTTAAGTTCAGCGACATTAGTAACAGCCATAATGCTCTCCTGATAATGTTAAACTTTTTTAGTAAATCATCTGCTCGAATACGAGAGTATAGTCAGTGCGGTGATGATTTGCTTAACCGATGGAAATCAAAAGCTTACTCGCGCTCACACTCACTGTGATTTACTAAAAGAGTTTAAACATTAGAGTTATTATCTCTAATGCGTCACTTCCAGGTGGCGTAAGCAAGATTACTCACTTCTGGGTACTGATTACGTGATCAAGATCAAATTTTTGCAAAGCTGACACCTTTCAGCATGGCTTTTCGCCATTATAGCTAACAGTTAATAAATTGTAGTATGATTTGTTGGCTACATTAGCATGTTTTGCACAACTAGATAACAATAACGAATGATAGCAATTTTAAGTAGTTAGGAGGTGAAAAATGCTGTCAAAAGGCGTATTGTCAGCGCGTCTTTTCAACCTTATTTATGGCTAACATTATCCGGCTTTTGCTTCGGAGCTAACCGTGATTCAGACCCTTTTTGATTTTCCCGTTTACTTCAAATTTTTCATCGGGTTATTTGCGCTGGTCAACCCGGTAGGGATTATTCCCGTCTTTATCAGCATGACCAGTTATCAGACAGCGGCAGCGCGAAACAAAACTAACCTTACAGCCAACCTGTCTGTGGCCATTATCTTGTGGATCTCGCTTTTTCTCGGCGACACGATTCTACAACTTTTTGGTATATCAATTGATTCATTCCGTATCGCCGGTGGCATCCTGGTGGTGACAATAGCGATGTCGATGATCAGCGGCAAGCTTGGTGAGGATAAACAGAACAAGCAAGAAAAATCAGAAACCGCGGTGCGTGAAAGCATTGGTGTGGTGCCATTGGCGTTGCCGTTGATGGCGGGGCCAGGGGCGATCAGTTCTACCATCGTCTGGGGTACGCGTTATCACAGCATTAGCTATCTTTTTGGTTTCTTTGTGGCTATTGCATTGTTCGCTTTATGTTGCTGGGGATTGTTTCGCATGGCACCGTGGCTGGTACGAGTTTTACGCCAGACCGGCATCAACGTGATTACGCGTATTATGGGGCTATTGCTGATGGCGTTGGGGATTGAATTTATCATCGTCGTTCATTTTAATTCCTTTCAAATGAAACGGAGCTGCCATGCTCCGTTTACTTCGTCATTATTTTTACTTTGTTCCTGCGCAGTTATCAAAAGCAAAAGGAATAGGTAAAAATATTCTTCTCAAATTACAGTTAGTTATAAGGATTTCCTTAACTGCTTCTCCTCACCATCATGTTATTTTCGCCACATCATAATCCTGGGCTTGCTGAAGAATAATTGAAATGATATTAGTAATTCCACTGCCTTTGGTAGAGGAAAGTGCTAAATAATAATCAATTGTTAAATTATTGTGTATTTCACTACTGGAACTGTAATCAGAAAAGAGAGACATGCTTAACCAACCTCTATTTGATTGAATTGAAAGATGTTTGTTAAGGCATGGATGCAAGCTATAGATTCTGGTACGGTCAATAAAAGAGAATTGCTTAACAATTTTGCAAAATGTATTGGCGAGTAAGAACCGCATTTGGTACTTTCCGGGCAACCGCCAGGCGATTCTTTATTGGTAATGAGAATAATTAACAATTAAAGATCGTCGCGAAAGAATAATGTGTCTCGACAGGGGAGACACAGTACGAATCGACATAAGGTGATCGTCTGAATCACCAGAATAAATAAAGTCGGTGATAGTAATACGTAACGATAAAGTAACCTGACAGCAGAAAGTCTCCGAGCCTGTGCAGGGTCCCAATCCGGGATTACACATGCTGGTTAATACCAGTAATTATAATGAGGGAGTCCAAAAAACAATGACCAACATCACCAAGAGAAGTTTAGTAGCAGCTGGCGTTTTGGCTGCGCTTATGGCAGGGAATGTCGCGCTGGCAGCTGATGTACCCGCAGGTGTCACACTGGCGGAAAAACAAACGCTGGTACGTAACAATGGTTCAGAAGTTCAGTCATTAGATCCGCACAAAATTGAAGGTGTTCCGGAGTCTAATATCAGCCGAGACCTGTTTGAAGGCTTACTGGTTAGCGATCTTGACGGCCATCCGGCACCTGGCGTCGCTGAATCCTGGGATAATAAAGACGCGAAAGTCTGGACCTTCCATTTGCGTAAAGATGCGAAATGGTCTGATGGCACGCCAGTCACAGCACAAGACTTTGTGTATAGCTGGCAACGTTCTGTTGATCCAAACACTGCTTCTCCGTATGCCAGTTATCTGCAATATGGGCATATCGCCGGTATTGATGAAATTCTTGAAGGGAAAAAACCGATTACCGATCTCGGCGTGAAAGCTATTGATGATCACACATTAGAAGTCACCTTAAGTGAACCTGTTCCGTACTTCTATAAATTACTTGTTCACCCATCAACTTCACCGGTGCCAAAAGCCGCTATCGAGAAATTCGGCGAAAAATGGACCCAGCCTGGTAATATCGTCACCAACGGTGCCTATACCTTAAAAGATTGGGTCGTAAACGAACGAATCGTTCTTGAACGCAGCCCGACCTACTGGAACAACGCGAAAACCGTTATTAACCAGGTAACCTATTTGCCTATTGCTTCTGAAGTTACCGATGTCAACCGCTACCGTAGTGGTGAAATCGACATGACTTATAACAACATGCCGATCGAATTGTTCCAGAAGCTGAAAAAAGAGATCCCGGACGAAGTTCACGTTGATCCATACCTGTGCACTTACTATTACGAAATTAACAACCAGAAACCGCCATTTAATGACGTGCGTGTGCGTACCGCACTGAAATTGGGTATGGACCGCGATATCATTGTTAATAAAGTGAAAGCGCAGGGCGACATGCCCGCCTATGGTTACACTCCACCATATACTGATGGCGCAAAATTGACTCAGCCGGAATGGTTTGGCTGGAGCCAGGAAAAACGTAACGAAGAAGCGAAAAAACTGCTGGCTGAAGCGGGTTATACCGCAGACAAACCGTTGACCATCAACCTGTTGTATAACACCTCCGATCTGCATAAAAAGCTGGCGATTGCTGCCTCTTCATTGTGGAAGAAAAACATTGGTGTAAACGTCAAACTGGTTAACCAGGAGTGGAAAACGTTCCTCGACACCCGTCACCAGGGCACTTTTGATGTGGCCCGTGCAGGCTGGTGTGCAGACTACAACGAACCAACTTCCTTCCTGAACACCATGCTGTCGAATAGCTCAATGAATACCGCGCATTATAAGAGCCCGGCCTTTGACAGCATTATGGCGGAAACGCTGAAAGTGACTGACGAGGCGCAGCGTACAGCTCTGTACACTAAAGCAGAACAACAGCTGGATAAGGATTCGGCCATTGTTCCTGTTTATTACTACGTGAATGCGCGTTTGGTGAAACCGTGGGTTGGTGGCTATACCGGCAAAGATCCGCTGGATAATACCTACACCCGGAATATGTACATTGTGAAGCACTAATGGCAATACGTGGGGCAGGAGTGTTCTGCTCCACGGTGTCTGATTTTTATCGCATTACAGAAGGCACAGGCCAGAAGGTAGGGCAATGTTAAAATTTATTCTACGTCGCTGTCTGGAAGCGATTCCGACGCTATTTATTCTTATTACTATTTCGTTCTTTATGATGCGCCTCGCGCCGGGCAGTCCTTTTACCGGCGAACGTACTTTACCACCGGAAGTGATGGCCAATATCGAAGCGAAATATCATCTTAATGATCCGATCATGACACAGTATTTCAGCTACCTGAAACAACTGGCGCATGGCGATTTCGGTCCATCGTTTAAATATAAAGATTATTCGGTCAATGACCTGGTTGCATCCAGTTTTCCCGTTTCTGCCAAACTGGGAGCCGCAGCATTTTTTCTTGCGGTAATACTGGGTGTTAGTGCTGGCGTTATTGCCGCATTAAAGCAAAACACCAAATGGGACTATACCGTGATGGGGCTGGCAATGACCGGGGTTGTTATCCCCAGTTTTGTGGTTGCGCCATTATTAGTCATGATATTTGCGATCATTTTGCATTGGCTGCCGGGCGGTGGCTGGAATGGTGGAGCGCTTAAATTCATGATATTGCCAATGGTGGCGTTATCACTCGCCTATATCGCCAGTATTGCGCGTATTACCCGTGGCTCTATGATTGAGGTTTTACACTCCAACTTTATTCGTACTGCCCGGGCGAAAGGGTTACCTATGCGGCGGATCATTTTACGCCACGCATTAAAACCTGCTCTGTTACCCGTGCTCTCCTATATGGGGCCCGCATTTGTCGGCATTATTACCGGTTCGATGGTCATCGAAACCATTTATGGTTTACCGGGGATTGGGCAATTGTTCGTTAATGGCGCATTGAACCGTGACTATTCCTTAGTGTTAAGTCTGACCATTCTGGTTGGCGCGTTAACCATTTTGTTTAATGCCATTGTCGATGTGCTATATGCGGTTATCGACCCGAAAATCCGTTACTGATACTGGAGCTCGCGATGATGTTAAGTAAGAAAAACAGCGAGACGCTGGAAAATTTCAGTGAAAAGCTGGAGGTCGAAGGGCGCAGCTTGTGGCAGGACGCACGTCGACGTTTTATGCATAACCGTGCGGCGGTTGCCAGTCTGATAGTGCTGGTGTTGATCGCGTTATTTGTAATCCTGGCACCGATGCTTTCGCAGTTTGCCTATGACGATACTGACTGGGCGATGATGTCCAGCGCCCCGGATATGGAGTCCGGTCACTACTTTGGTACTGACTCATCCGGTCGCGACCTGCTTGTGCGCGTTGCGATTGGCGGGCGTATCTCACTCATGGTCGGTGTTGCTGCGGCACTGGTGGCAGTGGTCGTGGGGACACTTTATGGTTCGCTTTCCGGTTATCTGGGCGGTAAAGTGGATTCGGTAATGATGCGTCTGCTGGAAATCCTCAACTCCTTCCCATTCATGTTCTTCGTCATTTTGCTGGTGACCTTTTTCGGTCAAAACATCCTGCTGATTTTCGTGGCGATTGGCATGGTTTCCTGGCTGGATATGGCTCGTATTGTGCGTGGGCAAACCCTGAGTCTGAAGCGCAAAGAGTTTATTGAGGCGGCACAAGTTGGCGGTGTATCGACGCCGGGCATTGTTATTCGCCACATTGTGCCGAACGTACTCGGTGTGGTGGTGGTCTATGCGTCGCTTCTGGTGCCCAGCATGATCCTCTTTGAATCTTTCCTTAGCTTCCTGGGATTAGGTACACAAGAGCCGTTAAGCAGCTGGGGTGCATTGCTGAGTGATGGCGCGAACTCGATGGAAGTCTCTCCATGGTTACTGTTGTTCCCAGCGGGATTCCTCGTGGTAACGCTGTTTTGTTTCAACTTTATCGGCGATGGCTTGCGTGATGCCCTCGACCCGAAAGATCGTTAAGGAGTGCAGCCATGAGCGTAATTGAAACTGCAACTGTGCCGCTCGCACAACAACAGGCTGACGCACTGCTGAACGTGAAAGATTTGCGTGTCACCTTTAGTACCCCGGATGGCGACGTCACGGCGGTCAATGATTTGAATTTTTCGCTACGTGCCGGAGAAACGCTGGGCATCGTAGGTGAGTCTGGTTCGGGCAAATCGCAAACCGCATTTGCGTTGATGGGTCTGTTGGCTGCCAACGGACGTATTGGCGGATCGGCAACCTTCAATGGGCGTGAAATCCTCAATTTGCCAGAGCGTGAACTCAATAAACTGCGAGCTGAACAAATCTCAATGATTTTTCAGGACCCAATGACTTCGTTGAATCCCTATATGCGCGTCGGTGAGCAGTTGATGGAAGTGCTGATGCTGCATAAGAACATGAGCAAAGCAGAGGCGTTTGAAGAATCGGTGCGGATGCTCGATGCGGTAAAAATGCCGGAAGCGCGTAAACGCATGAAAATGTACCCGCACGAATTTTCTGGCGGCATGCGTCAGCGAGTCATGATTGCGATGGCATTGCTATGTCGACCTAAGCTGCTGATTGCGGATGAACCCACTACTGCGCTGGACGTCACCGTACAGGCGCAGATCATGACGCTACTGAATGAACTGAAGCGGGAATTTAATACCGCCATCATTATGATTACCCACGATCTTGGCGTGGTGGCGGGGATCTGCGACAAAGTGCTGGTAATGTACGCCGGGCGCACGATGGAATATGGCAACGCGCGCGATGTCTTTTATCAACCCGTACATCCTTATTCTATCGGTTTGCTCAACGCGGTGCCGCGTCTCGATGCGGAAGGTGAAACAATGTTGACTATTCCGGGTAATCCGCCAAACCTGCTGCGATTACCGAAAGGTTGCCCG
>OBWK01001050.1_pt1 | contig 9376 bp, 6 predicted proteins | sample 1495251 | NCBI WGS metagenome assembly OBWK01 (sample SAMEA2580065, study PRJEB22360) | human gut metagenome | biome: human gut; feature: human-associated habitat; material: faeces | place: Denmark | collected 2008/2010 | reverse complement strand
TCAACTTCTATTGATAACTACAATCGTATGGAAGTCTCCCTATGTTAAGTTTACCCACAATCGAGAAAGAACCTTGTGAAGAGCATGCGTGTTTTATGCTATACAAAGAATCTGAAGGGCGAAGAGAGCAGATACTGCACATATAGGAAGCTTGCCAGTTCACTTCTGTTATAAAAGCTTTACATTTTGTTTAGATTGCCTTTTCGTACCTATGATATAGTTCTTACAGCCACATACTACCTGTATACTGTGGCATATTCATTTAATTCCATAATTCTGGATATGGAATCCACAAAGAAACCGCCGGTGTCCGTTACATCCGGCGGTTTCTTATTTCTGGCAGTGTGGACAGTAATAAATACTTCCCCCCAGATATTGCTCTTTCTGAATTCTGCCTCCGCATTTCGGGCAGCCATCCTTATAATGCCCTGCCGACATGACACAGTGATACCCGCCCTTTTCACCATAAATGTTCTTCTCACTATCCCTGCCGCCTTCCAATACCATCTGCTGCAGCGTCTGCTTCATTGAGAAAAACAATGTGTTTATTTCATCCTTTGTCAGTGTATTCATTTTCCGTTTCGGATGCAGTCCCGCATAAAACAGGATATCCTGACAGACACCGTTTCCGATTCCTATAAACCTCTGCTTTGTCGCCAGAAAGGCTTTCACACTCAGCTTTTCTGTTTCATGATGCAGCTTGCTTAAAAAATTTTCGTACGTGAAGCACTCGTCCAGCAAAGAACAGCTTTTCAGCTCTGCCTCATAATAGGCATCCTGTGCACCCTCAGTCTTTGGAAAAACATGTATTGCCGCATACATGGAGGTCGTAACGTGCAGACAGCTTCCATCTGTAAACATAAGCAGCAGCTTGCTTTTCTTGAATTGCTGTGGTTTTGCAAACCAGCGGATATTTGCTCCATCACGAAAGGTCAGCACCTCATCCTCAATCTCCAGTTCCACATAGAAGCTGCGCTCTACTACAGCGGTTACGGCTTTGTTTTTCAGTCGATCGTGATAGGTATCCGGATTACCATAATAAAACGTGAATTTGTGATCCGTGAAATTTCCGGACACACTTTGAATAGTTTTTCCAAGAACCTCTTTACGTAAATCTGCTGCTATTGTTCTTGCTTCAGGAAGCTCAATCATATACATCACCTGTATAGATTGTATCAGAAAAAGGTACAGCTGCCTATGATCCTCCTGTATTTCCCAAAGATGATGAAAAAAAAGATGCTCGAATGAGCATCTGAAGATGTAAACTGGCAGGGGTAGAGAGGATCGAACTCCCATCAGCGGTTTTGGAGACCGTTATACTACCATTGTACTATACCCCTAGGCTTTAACGCTTTATTATATTATCACAGAAAAAGATTTATGGCAATAAGAAAATCGTAAAAATTACAGGAACCGCGGCATCTGATCCATCCATTTCTCAGGTTGCCGTCTCTGCAATATCATTGATCATGCACATCGCTTTTTGCATATTGCGACACAACTCCTGAAATCCTAAAAGGGTATGGCATACTGCTTATTCATAGCTACAGCACCTGGTAGCCAGCAAACCTTCATAGGGAAATACAACTGCGTATCAAAGCACTTCCCTTCATACCATGGGCATAGTGAATATATCGCTGCTGAACAGCTTACTTTCAATCTATGACAGCGAACAATCATATGAGTATCACAATATTACTGTGAGCAAATAAGTTTGCATATACAAAAAAAGGTGATACAATAACCATGCCATCAATCTTCTCTATAAACTCCCGATGGTGCTGCTCTTCACATCCAAAGAGCGGCTTTTTTTTGTTCCTCAGCTGCTTATGCGAATAAAGCGATACTTATGAATACATGAATGCACAGTCCCAGGAAGTCTCTATTCAAAAAAAGGCTCCCATGAAAGAGAGCCTTGTGTCATTTCCTGCTAGCTATATCTGAATAGAGATTTCGTAAATTATCTGCTGCAATCAGCCATCACTGCCTATATCCGTTGCGTTAGTTCTGCTTTTACAGGCGGCGATACACATTGTCTGATCATAATCACCACATGGATTTCCGTTCATATCACGGAAGAATGCTATGCTTGTAAAGCCTGCCTCCTGCAGTGCTTCCTGCAGCTCTGCTTTCGTAAAGGTATGCTCCCATACATGAAACTGACGGATATCATCCTCTGTTATCGCGATATATCGGTTCAAAACAGTATTGTCTTCCTCATAGCGAAAAACATCATGCAGAGTCAGGCATCGCTCATCCGCCCAGAAGCCATCCTCTGTAATTTCCCATGTTTTAGATTCAGGTACTCCGTCGTAGCGGGAAGGAAGAAATACATCAAAAAGCAGGACGCCCTCCGGCTGTAACCAGCTATAAACGGAAGCCAGCAGTTTCTTTCTGTCCACAGCAGACAATACACCAAAATCACAGTAAATCAGGGTGATGATGTGAAATCTGCTGTTCATGTGCAGCTGTGTATAATCAGCACACAGATAGTGTATGGAAAGCTGCTGCTGTCTGGCAGAATGCATTGCATAGGTAATCGAATGCTCGGAAAAATCCACACCGGTGACTGCATATCCCTTTTTGCAGAAGCGCTCCGTATAAACACCGGGTCCGCAGCCAAGGTCTAGTAGTGTCGGATATCTTTCCGCTGGAAACTGCCTGCTTATCCAGTCGATGGCTTTTTCCACGGTTTCGATCCTACGAGTTGCGGAGTCCTCGGTAGTATCCAGATGTGCTTTCAGCATACGTTTTACAGTATGCGGATCACTCCAGATATTGTCCTTGCTTGTTTCATACAATGCCGGTTTTTGCATTGCTATGGTAAATAGTTTTTTCATTTGTTCTGTCCTTTCTTTTCCTGATGGCAGCTTACGAAAAGCCTGTGGATATCCCACAGGCTGTTATAAACATTTCTGTGGAAGTAGCTGATACAATGACCACGATATAAACCCTGTCTGATACAGGCTGTTTTATATCTGTTTTCTGATCATTTTCTACTTTTCCACGTTTCACTTCATTACGCCTTCAACAGCGTCAAGTGCGCCGGACAGAACCATCTCCTTTAAAAGCTGCCACGCTCTCATTATACAGAATATGGACGACAGATGCAATTGAATTTTCAAGAAGCTGTAAATCTGTTAGCATCTACCGATTTACATTACCGATGCAGTCGCATACATAGCATTGCTTTTGATAGCTCAAAATGAAGGTATGTAAAAACAACCGCTCGAAAAGTCGCTTTTGTGGCGGGAATGTTCCTGTGAAAGCATGCGACAGCATGCAGGGGTAGCCATATTAGCTTTTTCTATCAGGCAACCTGACGGGCACGGGTTGCACTGCCTGATGGCATCCATTCCTGTATGGATTCAAACAGAAAAGATTAACGGCTGTTTTTTCGTGCAATGAAAAGATTGTGATTGCTGTGTCCCAAAAAGGATGGTTTTTCACATGTTTTCAAATGGTATCGCATCCATACCTGAAATTCCTCTGCAGTAAAGCGATTGATACGCTCACTCATCAATTCCGCAAGACCGTCTGCCGCAACATGCTTCAGCTTTTCTAAGGGAAAGGGATGAAACAGCTCATCTATGCTTTGCTCGTCATGAAACACAAACGGGTCATTGTAAAGCTGAAGGGTTTTCGCATCAATTTCATCTCCCGTAAGGAATCCCTCCACATGCATGGTTTCCGTTGCCATTACCATATCGTGTGGAATATAGGCAAACATCAGGATGCCCTTGTTTTTGCATACCCGGCAGGCTGCCTCGATAGCCTGTAGCTGCTCCTGTGTTTTCGAAAGGTGATACAGGGGACCGAAGCAGAGAACCATGTCAAACTTTGAATTCCAGTCCTCCGGCAGGTGTGCGGCGTCACGTTCCAGAATAGTGATATCCATATCCCTTGTTTTTCTGCTTTCCATAATCTGAACATGCTTTTTAACCGGTTCCACCGCAGTAAGGGAATACCCCTCCTTCGCTAAGGCGAGAGAATATGCACCACAGCCTGCACCGATTTCCAGAATCTGCGCCTGTGTATTTGCATATTGATGAATATAGTGCATGGTTGTCAGGTACTCAACCTGACTTGCATAACCGTGAAAGAGTCTTTTTTCCTCCTCAAAGTGTTCATACAATTCCTGTAATTCCATAATCACGACCTCCTCTTGTTTCCCAAAGTATACAGGAAACCGTACACCGATATGGGAAATCTGCAGATTGCTGAGAAAAGAGGTGTTAAGCTGATGAATTCCTTATCAGGTGCAGAAACACTTTATCAGAAAAGGGAACTTCAAGGCTGTTGCAATATCAATGTATTAAAATCTTCAAGTAAGCTGTGTAGGGAATTTGATTACAGCTGCAGCTGTTTCATATAAAGATGCAGATCCTTGTAATTTCTGGTTTTAGGAATCAAAAGTTGAAGCTCATGAAGAAAAACGATTTGAAATTCCACTGCGAGATCATTCATCAATGGCAGACATCGCTTCATAAGATAATTCTGGGCAGTCCGCGCATCCGCATGAGGCAGCAGTTCATAAAACCCCCACAGAGTCTGCAGACGTTCACTGCAGTCACGCATATCATAGGATTGCGCAAGAACCTTTTCAATTCCTTTCCCTTGAAGCCGCTGATTGTGAATATACCAAAACATGAATGGCAGAAGCTGGCGGGTATGATTTTTCAGAAACAGGCAAAGATAATATTCCTCCTTCTCATACTCCTTCTGGTTATGATAAACACCCGAGAGATTGAAATAATAGGTGATTCTGCGCTCTGCCTTGATCGTATGCTCCAGCAGCAGCTTTTCACACATCCTGTGCAGGTCCTCAAAGGCAGGTACATGAATGCGGGCACTGATCAGGCAAAGCCAGTGATACAGATCAAACAATGCTGTCCAGTTTCCGCTGTGCTCCTCCTTCTTTGTAAATTTCTGCAGCTGCCTCCACGCAGGCAGGTCATTATGCTCCAGATTTGTCTGATGAAGCGCATAGGTAATACAGTTTTTCACAGAATCGGGATGAGAAAGCATAGGAAATATGGTCAGCAGATTGCGCAGCTGATTTCGATCATGGGGAAGGGTATATTGATAGTGATAAAGGATGGAGGCATACACAGATTCCAATTCTCTTGGCAATACGCTATGAAACTGCATCAGCCAGTCATATTCCTCTGACTTCAGCAATCTGTCCTTTTTCAAAGCATCCAGCAGGATGGAAAGACTTTTTAAAACCACGCTCTCCCAGCTGTATTGTCTATAGGGGGAAAGAAGCTGCAGCAGCTCCCGGATACAGCTACAGCATGCCTCCTCCTCATAAGCGTTCCAGCTTTCAAAGAGCTTCTGCAGAAAAGGCGTCAGCAGGGGATCAGGATTGCATGCATAATTATACTGCAGATCAAGCAGGGCAAACAACTGATCATAGATATCCATATCCTGCAGCGCTTTTCCGTTTTCCAAGGCAATGTAGCTGCGAAGTGAAACAGCATGACCCAGTGTTTCGACAAGCTCCTTTTGGGTATAGCCGAGTGCTATTCTTTTTTGCCGAATCAGCCAGCCATAGCGTTTTCTGTGTTCTTTACATATATCCAGCAGCATATGATCATGTCCTTTCTTACAGGTGAAGACTCTCATACCAAATAACACGTATAGAAAATCATGTCGATTCCTACAATGATTGGAGCTTGTCTATTTTGTCGTTCTAACAGTCTATTCCCGCTTTCTGACAGTCTGCATAATGGAAGTAGATACAACTCCCCATTATGGAGGTTATGCAAACGCACCTGCTTTCTGCCAGCCTGCAAATGGAATTAGAATGTTCACGTTGCATGTTTAAGCCTTTTCTCCATTATAGCATATGGATTGGGATTGCAATAAGCAAACCAGTGTTTCATATAGGAAAAACAGGAGGTGGATTACAGGGCATTCTGCATGATTTCCTTGATGCTTTCGTATATTTCAATAGAAGAAATTCGTATTCTGCTATAAAGAAGCAAGCTGCTGCATACCTTTTTAAGGTACAGGAAATATCAGAATAAAGGAAGCATGTGTAGAAAAAGATTTGAAGAATGATATGAAAATATTTAGAGAAAGTTAAGATTTAACTGCTATACTTACTCGAGAGCTTAGAAAGCGGGGTGTTTTATGCAGACTACCTGGAAAAAACGAATCCTACAGATTCTATTGCTTCTGTCACTGACAGCCTTTGCCTGCAGGTTTTATATAATATTTTTCATATATCCTGGTATTGGATTGTGCTTATTGCGGTACTGGGCACCGCTTATTATCTGCTTCAGGGAATCGTCTTATACAGGATAGCAAAACCCTATAAAACGGATATCCGCATATGGGACGGAATACACAATGCGTATATTGCAGCTTTTTTCAACGGTGTTACCCCGTTGGGCGGAGGACAGGTGGCTCAGACCTATGCATTTCGTAAGCTGGATATGCAGTACAGTGATATCGCCAGTGTACTTTGGAAGGACTTCTTCCTTTATCAGAGTACAGTCCTGTTTTATGTGAGCATACTGCTGCTTACACGGTTTTCCTATGCAATGGAACATTTTCAGATCTATTTTTTTCTGGTGCTGCTTGGCTTTGCCATCAATGCCTCTGTCATACTGATTTTATGGACGATGGCCAGATTTCCAAAGCTGTATGTGAAAATCAGCCGTGGAATTGTCAATGTCGGCTTTCGTTTTCATATTGTGAAGAATAAGGCGTATACACTGGAAAAATGGCAGGGACAGATTTTATACTTTAATGAGGAAATCAAAAAGCTGAAGGAGGACCGCCGCATGATTGTGGAGGCTGTTCTTCTGAATTTTCTGCGTATGACAATTTTCTATGCAATTCCCTATGTGGCGGCATTGGCGCTGCAGGTACCCTTGTCCCTTTCTGATTTGATCAATGTTTTGCTGATGTCTGCGTGTATCCATATGCTGAATGCCTTAACGCCTCTTCCCGGAGATACCGGATGGACAGAAAGCGCATTTATTCTGATATTTGCAGTTCTGTTTGGTAGAACAGAAGCGAGCAGTGTTATGATATTATGGCGTGTGGCAACGTATCACATCCAGCTCATTGCAGGAGGGATCATTTTCCTGTATGTGAAATCAGCAGGCACCAAAAGACAGAGGCAGCTGCCAACAGCGAAGTCTCTTCCATAACGTTCCACCCACAGGTGAAATGCTGTAAATACTGTAAATACTGTAAATACTGAACTGCGAACGAACAAGCACAAGCTGTAATAGAGGGCTAATGAATGCCGATCTCAATGAAGCAAGCAATATCATGCGAAAAGTATATCCAAGTATGCCAGAGCGAGAGCGATTCGTAGAGGTACTGGGAACGTACCAGCTACGTGTATGAACACGAACAAAACGTTTTAATGAACGCGCAGGCATGCGTTAGAAGCTGCTTGCTCTATAGCTGACGGCAGTTCACAAAGCTGTATCATCCATCATGCTGTTACCCAGGTGCATATTCCTAAAGCAAACGGTGCACCTTTTTCTGCTTTTTATGTATGCTTTCAGGCCAAAACCTTACAGCTGAACGAAATGCTGTTACGCCGCATGATGATAACAATCGTGTTCGCTTTCGGATATCCGCATCTGCAGCCTGCTTCCATGTCACCCTTGCTACAAACGGGCAATGGAAACAGCCGATAGATGGAAACTTTCCTGTTATCTTATGAATAAAGTGTGGTAAAATAAAACAGATAAAGGAAAAAAGGGTCAAATATTATGAAGACTGACAACAATGGTACGGTGCTGTACAATCGTTCAGAGCTACAGGCTGTTTTTTCTCAGCTGCAGCCGCGCGAGGAATATTCTCTTCTGCATTTTAATGTTAAGAAATTTCGATATTTTCTTGGCCGATATGACCATGAAACAGGGGAGGAGCTGCTTCAACAGATTCTGAAGACTTTCACAAAGGGATTGAAGAAAGGACAGTATCTGCTGTATACAGGCGGGGATGATTTCATATTCCTCATTCATGAGTGGCGAAAAAAGAAGATTATTGATGAGCTTATTCAAAGAGACTACGAGGGCTATGAGTTGAAGGATTCTCGGTTTTTCAACAATGTGTTTTTTTCCATGGGGGTGTGTCGTCTGCGGGATTTCCCGGAGGCGGATTTTGAAACCTGCTGCTTATATGCATGGCTTGCACGCATAACATCAAATGAGCATGAAAAGAAAAGCTCGGATTTTAAGTTTTTTACCAGAAAACAGCTGCAGGAATTTCAAATGCGATCGCAGCTTGAGGTGAAGACAGTCGAGGCCTGCCGCAAGGAAACCTATGCGGTTTATATTCAGCCTAAGGTTGATGCCAAAACCCTGAAAATATGCGGAGGAGAAGCATTGCTGCGCTGGTTTGATGAAGATGGTACAATGATTCCTCTTTCATTGTTTCTGCCGGTGCTGAATGAAAACAGCTACATCCGTTATGTAGATCAAATGGTGTTTGAGCTGGTATGCAAAATGATACAGGAGAGCATACAAAAGGGGATGAAGATGGTTCCCATCAGCTTTAACCTTTCCAAGGCAAGCTTTGAGGATGAGCCGTTCATGCAGGAATATATGGAAGTGTTTCAGCAGTTTGACATACCGAAGGAGTACATCGAATTTGAATTGCTGGAAAGCATAAGCATGGATAATTCCGATAAGCTGATCAAGGTGGTGGATACAATACATAAGGCAGGATTTCGCTGTGCGCTGGATGATTTTGGCAGCGGCTATTCCTCCATGAGTGTCCTTGCCAGGGTTCCCATCGATATCATTAAGCTGGATCGCTCTCTTTTTCAGAATCCATACAGGGATATCGATAATTTTCTGATTGTGGATGGTCTGCTGGATATACTGCATCATTTTCCTGTACAGATCGTGGCAGAGGGAGTTGAGGATGAGACTGTGGCAGAGCATATGCGCCAGCATGGCTGTGATATGATTCAGGGATTCTATTATTATCGTCCGATGCCGATGGATGAATTTCAGCGTCTGATTGCAGAACAGGGAGAGTGTTAGCCTATTCATAGCAGACCCTTCCCGATATGCACGCTGCTGGCTTGTGTAAGCTTTTCGGATAATCCGGTATGGAATGAAAAAAGGCTGTATGCAGAGAATATCTCAACGCATACAGACCTTTTTTTGCTTAGCAGGATTTTTCGTCTTCCGCATATTAAAGAGGATGAAGCATTGCTTTGCCAAGCAGCACTCCAAGCAGGCATAAAAGAACGGAGGAAAGAATATAGGTGATTCCCATCCCTGTTTTATGCTGCTCCAGCAGGGAAACCGCCTCCAGGGAAAAGGTGGAGAAGGTGGTGAATCCCCCGCACACACCGGTTTTCAATAACAAAAGACTGTGCTCCGTTAACAAT
>OBWK01001045.1_pt1 | contig 9457 bp, 10 predicted proteins | sample 1495251 | NCBI WGS metagenome assembly OBWK01 (sample SAMEA2580065, study PRJEB22360) | human gut metagenome | biome: human gut; feature: human-associated habitat; material: faeces | place: Denmark | collected 2008/2010 | reverse complement strand
AAATCCGCTGTCTCCAGGAGGCTGCTGATGGAAGGTTCTGATTTTTTACTCGCAGGAGTGCTGTTTCTCTTCGCGGCGGTGGCTGCGGTGCCGCTGGCATCGCGGCTGGGTATTGGTGCAGTGTTGGGATATTTGCTGGCGGGGATTGCGATTGGCCCGTGGGGGCTGGGGTTTATTAGCGACGTCGATGAGATCCTCCACTTTTCGGAACTCGGCGTGGTATTCCTGATGTTTATCATCGGCCTTGAGTTGAATCCCTCCAAGCTTTGGCAACTGCGGCGTTCGATTTTTGGCGTAGGCGCGGCACAGGTGCTGTTAAGCGCGGCGTTGCTGGCAGGATTATTGATGCTGACCCATTTCTCATGGCAGGCGGCGGTGGTCGGTGGCATTGGCCTTGCGATGTCTTCAACTGCAATGGCGTTGCAATTGATGCGTGAGAAAGGGATGAATCGCAGCGAATCCGGCCAGTTAGGTTTCTCGGTACTGCTGTTTCAGGATCTGGCGGTGATCCCGGCACTGGCGTTAGTGCCGTTGTTGGCGGGTTCGGCAGACGAACATTTCGACTGGATGAAGATCGGCATGAAGGTGCTGGCGTTTGTCGGCATGCTGATTGGCGGGCGCTATTTACTGCGTCCGGTATTCCGTTTTATTGCAGCTTCTGGTGTGCGGGAAGTGTTCACCGCCGCGACGCTGCTGCTGGTGTTGGGTTCCGCATTGTTTATGGATGCGCTGGGGTTGTCGATGGCGCTCGGTACGTTTATTGCGGGTGTGCTACTGGCGGAAAGTGAATATCGCCATGAACTGGAAACGGCTATCGATCCCTTCAAAGGCTTGCTGCTTGGTTTGTTCTTTATCTCTGTCGGCATGTCGCTCAACCTCGGGGTGCTTTATACCCATCTGTTGTGGGTAGTGATAAGTGTGGTTGTGCTGGTGGCGGTGAAAATTCTCGTGCTGTATCTGCTGGCGCGATTGTATGGCGTGCGCAGTTCTGAGCGGATGCAGTTTGCTGGCGTGTTGAGTCAGGGCGGTGAGTTTGCCTTTGTCCTCTTTTCTACCGCTTCTTCACAACGCTTATTCCAGGGCGACCAGATGGCGCTGTTGCTGGTGACGGTGACGCTTTCCATGATGACCACGCCGCTGCTGATGAAGCTGGTCGATAAATGGCTATCCCGCCAGTTTAACGGACCGGAAGAAGAAGACGAAAAACCATGGGTCAACGATGATAAACCGCAGGTCATTGTCGTGGGCTTTGGGCGTTTTGGTCAGGTGATTGGTCGTTTGCTGATGGCAAATAAAATGCGCATTACTGTACTGGAGCGGGATATCAGTGCCGTTAACCTGATGCGCAAATATGGCTACAAAGTTTATTACGGCGACGCCCCCCCCGGAGGGCGCTGCGCCACGCAGGTAGATCTTTTACGTTCTGCGGGTGCAGAGGCCGCTGAGTCTATCGTCATTACCTGTAACGAGCCGGAAGACACTATGAAGCTGGTGGAAATATGCCAGCAGCACTTTCCGCATTTGCATATTCTTGCGCGAGCGCGCGGACGTGTGGAAGCGCATGAGTTATTACAGGCAGGGGTGACGCAGTTTTCCCGTGAAACATTCTCCAGTGCGTTAGAGCTGGGGCGCAAGACGCTGGTCACGCTTGGCATGCATCCGCATCAGGCGCAGCGCGCGCAACTGCATTTTCGCCGCCTGGATATGCGAATGCTGCGGGAGTTAATCCCGATGCATGCTGATACCGTACAAATTTCTCGCGCCAGGGAAGCCCGACGCGAACTGGAAGAGATTTTCCAGCGTGAAATGCAACAAGAACGACGCCAGCTGGACGGCTGGGATGAATTTGAGTAGAGGGTAAAGATGGCAATCCGAAAACGTTTTATTGCGGGCGCAAAATGCCCGGCCTGTCAGGCACAGGATTCAATGGCGATGTGGCGCGAAAATAATATTGATATCGTTGAATGTGTTAAGTGTGGACATCAGATGCGAGAAGCAGACAAAGAAGCCCGCGATCACGTTCGCAAAGATGAGCAAGTGATCGGGATTTTTCATCCGGACTAGCGATATGCGCCGAGTTTTTTTAAGCTAGTGAGTACACGGCTGCAGAATTCCGCTACAATCTGCGCCACTATTCTTCCCATGCTCAGGAGATATCATGAAAGTAGCAAAAGACCTGGTGGTCAGCCTGGCCTATCAGGTACGTACAGAAGACGGTGTGTTGGTTGATGAGTCTCCGGTGAGTGCGCCGCTGGACTACCTGCATGGTCACGGTTCCCTGATCTCTGGCCTGGAAACAGCGCTGGAAGGTCATGAAGTTGGCGACAAATTTGATGTCGCTGTTGGCGCGAATGACGCTTACGGTCAGTACGACGAAAACCTGGTGCAGCGCGTTCCTAAAGACGTATTTATGGGCGTTGATGAACTGCAGGTAGGTATGCGTTTCCTGGCTGAAACCGACCAGGGTCCGGTACCGGTTGAAATCACTGCGGTTGAAGACGATCACGTAGTGGTTGATGGTAACCACATGCTGGCTGGTCAGAACCTGAAATTCAACGTTGAAGTTGTGGCGATTCGCGAAGCGACCGAAGAAGAACTGGCTCATGGTCACGTTCACGGCGCGCACGATCACCACCACGATCACGACCACGACGGTTGCTGCGGTGGTCATGGCCACGATCACGGTCATGAACACGGTGGCGAAGGCTGCTGTGGCGGTAAAGGCAACGGCGGTTGCGGTTGCCACTAATACCGAAAAGGTGACAAAAAAGCGGGGAATCCCCGCTTTTTTTACGCCTCAATAATGTGGCGGAGGCGTTTCTTCAGCCTGCGACGCGATGTTCGACGGCTGGCTGGCTTTTAACTTCTCGGTCAGCAGACGCAGATGATCGCGCAGTTTCGCCATCTCCATTTCATGAGCGGTCACCGTGACGTTCAGTTCTTCAATGGTGATTTCCTGAAAAGCCAGTCGGCTCTCCAGCTCTGCCAGGCGTGCTTCCAATGATAAATCCTGCATGATTCACCTCTTTTGTCGAATGGTCGCCGCGGATTCTACTTAACTTTGCTGCCCGAGACAGCACTCATTTCGCGGTCATCGAAACTAATTTAAACAAAAAGAGTCTGAAAATAGATGATAATAGGGCGTGTCTGTATGTAGATTTGTTCGACAACGCTTTATAGTACCCTTCTGATAATAGTTAACCCTGGGGTGAGATGCCCCGATCCTGGAGATATGGATGAAATCACTGTTTAAAGTAACGCTGCTGGCGACCACAATGGCCGTTGCCCTGCATGCACCAATCACTTTTGCTGCTGAAGCTGCAAAACCTGCTACAACTGCTGACAGCAAAGCAGCGTTCAAAAATGACGATCAGAAATCAGCTTATGCACTGGGTGCTTCGCTGGGTCGTTACATGGAAAACTCTCTTAAAGAACAAGAAAAACTGGGCATCAAACTGGATAAAGATCAGCTGATCGCTGGTGTTCAGGATGCATTTGCTGATAAGAGCAAACTTTCCGACCAAGAGATCGAACAGACTCTGCAAGCATTCGAAGCTCGCGTGAAGTCTTCTGCTCAGGCGAAGATGGAAAAAGACGCGGCTGATAACGAAGCAAAAGGTAAAGAGTACCGCGAGAAATTTGCCAAAGAGAAAGGTGTGAAAACCTCTTCCACTGGTCTGGTTTATCAGGTAGTAGAAGCCGGTAAAGGCGAAGCACCGAAAGACAGCGATACTGTTGTAGTGAACTACAAAGGTACGCTGATCGACGGTAAAGAGTTCGACAACTCTTACACTCGTGGTGAACCGCTCTCTTTCCGTCTGGACGGTGTTATCCCGGGTTGGACAGAAGGTCTGAAGAACATCAAGAAAGGCGGTAAGATCAAACTGGTTATTCCACCAGAACTGGCTTACGGCAAAGCGGGTGTTCCGGGGATCCCACCGAATTCTACCCTGGTGTTTGACGTAGAGCTGCTGGATGTGAAACCAGCGCCGAAGGCTGATGCAAAGCCGGAAGCTGATGCGAAAGCCGCAGACTCTGCTAAAAAATAAGCATTAAGAACCGCCGCCTGACCATGCGGCGGTTTTTTTATTACAGGCCGGATATAATTAGTGCTGGAAAGCGGAACCTCCGCTGTATTAATTTAGTTACCCGCATCATTAATGAGCCTGCCCTGAAAAGTTAACGACAGGCTCCTGAAAAGGAGTGTTTTTTTTCATGTCCAGGTCGCTTTTAACCAACGAAACCAGTGAGTTGGATTTACTGGATCAACGTCCTTTTGACCAGACCGATTTTGATATTCTGAAATCCTACGAAGCGGTGGTGGACGGGTTAGCGATGCTTATTGGCTCCCACTGTGAAATCGTTTTGCACTCTTTGCAGGATCTAAAATGTTCAGCCATTCGCATTGCTAACGGTGAACATACAGGCCGGAAGATTGGTTCGCCAATTACTGACCTGGCGCTACGTATGCTGCACGATATGACGGGAGCGGATAGCAGCGTTTCTAAATGCTACTTTACTCGCGCCAAAAGCGGCGTATTAATGAAGTCCCTGACTATCGCGATTCGTAACCGCGAACAGCGTGTAATTGGTCTGCTGTGCATCAATATGAATCTTGATGTTCCCTTCTCGCAGATTATGAGCACTTTTGTGCCGCCGGAAACTCCGGATGTCGGTTCAAGCGTCAACTTTGCCTCTTCTGTTGAAGATCTGGTTACCCAAACGCTGGAGTTCACCATCGAAGAAGTGAATGCCGATCGCAATGTTTCTAATAACGCCAAAAATCGTCAGATCGTGCTAAATCTCTACGAGAAAGGGATCTTCGATATTAAAGACGCGATCAACCAGGTTGCTGACCGCCTGAACATCTCCAAACACACTGTCTATCTCTACATCCGCCAGTTCAAGAGCGGTGATTTCCAGGGGCAAGATAAGTAATGCGTTTTGCCATCGTGGTGACCGGGCCAGCATACGGTACGCAACAGGCGAGTAGTGCTTTTCAGTTTGCGCAGGCGCTGATAGCAGAAGGCCATGAGTTAAGCAGCGTTTTTTTCTATCGGGAAGGGGTCTATAACGCTAACCAATTGACCTCACCGGCAAGCGACGAATTTGACCTTGTGCGCGGCTGGCAACAGTTGAATGCGCAACATGGTGTGGCGCTGAATATCTGCGTAGCGGCAGCATTACGCCGTGGCGTTGTTGATGAAACGGAGGCCGGAAGACTGGGGCTCGCTTCGTCAAACCTTCAGCCGGGATTTACCTTAAGCGGACTTGGCGCGCTGGCGGAAGCCTCGCTGACCTGTGACAGGGTGGTACAGTTCTGATGAAACGAATTGCGTTTGTTTTTTCTACTGCGCCTCATGGTACAACTGCAGGCCGGGAAGGTTTAGATGCTTTACTGGCAACTTCCGCATTAACTGACGATCTGGCCGTCTTCTTTATTGCTGATGGCGTTTTTCAGCTGCTGCCAGGACAAAAGCCCGATGCAGTGCTGGCGCGTGATTACATTGCCACTTTTAAATTGTTGGGTCTGTACGATATTGAACAGTGCTGGATTTGCGCGGCTTCACTGCGCGAACGTGGGTTAGATCTGCAGACACGCTTTGTGGTCGAAGCCACGCCGCTCGAAGCAGATGCCTTACGCCGCGAACTCGCCAACTACGATGTTATTTTGAGGTTTTGAGGCGTTATGCTGCACACATTACATCGTTCACCCTGGCTGACGGACTTTGCTGCGCTGCTGCGTCTGCTCAGTGAAGGTGACGAACTGCTATTATTGCAAGATGGCGTAACTGCCGCAGTTGACGGCAACCGCTACCTTGAAAGTCTGCGTAATGCCCCCATTAAGGTCTATGCTCTGAACGAAGACCTTATTGCCCGCGGTTTGACTGGTCGAATTTCGAACGACATCATTCCCATTGACTATACTGATTTCGTCAGACTTACGGTTAAGCACTCCAGCCAGATGGCCTGGTGATGGCGGGATCGTTGTATATTTCTTGACACCTTTTCGGCATCGCCCTAAAATTCGGCGTCCTCATATTGTGTGAGGACGTTTTATTACGTGTTTACGAAGCAAAAGCTAAAACCAGGAGCTATTTAATGGCAACAGTTAACCAGCTGGTACGCAAACCACGTGCTCGCAAAGTTGCGAAAAGCAACGTGCCTGCGCTGGAAGCATGCCCGCAAAAACGTGGCGTATGTACTCGTGTATATACTACCACTCCTAAAAAACCGAACTCCGCGCTGCGTAAAGTATGCCGTGTTCGTCTGACTAACGGTTTCGAAGTGACTTCCTACATCGGTGGTGAAGGTCACAACCTGCAGGAGCACTCCGTGATCCTGATCCGTGGTGGTCGTGTTAAAGACCTCCCGGGTGTTCGTTACCACACCGTACGTGGTGCGCTTGACTGCTCCGGCGTTAAAGACCGTAAGCAGGCTCGTTCCAAGTATGGCGTGAAGCGTCCTAAGGCTTAATGGTTCTCCGTTAAGTAAGGCCAAACGTTTTAACTTAAATGTCAAACTAAACTCGTAGAGTTTTGGACAATCCTGAATTAACAACGGAGTATTTCCATGCCACGTCGTCGCGTCATTGGTCAGCGTAAAATTCTGCCGGATCCGAAGTTCGGATCAGAACTGCTGGCTAAATTTGTAAATATCCTGATGGTAGATGGTAAAAAATCTACTGCTGAATCTATCGTATACAGCGCGCTGGAGACCCTGGCTCAGCGCTCTGGTAAATCTGAACTGGAAGCATTCGAAGTAGCTCTCGAAAACGTGCGCCCGACTGTAGAAGTTAAGTCTCGCCGCGTTGGTGGTTCTACTTATCAGGTACCAGTTGAAGTCCGTCCGGTTCGTCGTAATGCTCTGGCAATGCGTTGGATCGTTGAAGCTGCTCGTAAACGCGGTGATAAATCCATGGCTCTGCGCCTGGCGAACGAACTTTCTGATGCTGCAGAAAACAAAGGTACTGCAGTTAAGAAACGTGAAGACGTTCACCGTATGGCCGAAGCCAACAAGGCGTTCGCACACTACCGTTGGTAATCCCTTCGGAGTTTTAGTCACCAGGCGGGCGCTTCCAGTAAGCAGCCCGCTTTGGGCTACTTAAATTGAACGCCTAAAAGATAAACGAGGAAACAAATGGCTCGTACAACACCCATCGCACGCTACCGTAACATCGGTATCAGTGCGCACATCGACGCCGGTAAAACCACTACTACCGAACGTATTCTGTTCTACACCGGTGTAAACCATAAAATCGGTGAAGTTCATGACGGCGCTGCAACCATGGACTGGATGGAGCAGGAGCAGGAACGTGGTATTACCATCACTTCCGCTGCGACTACTGCATTCTGGTCTGGTATGGCTAAGCAGTATGAGCCGCATCGCATCAACATCATCGACACCCCGGGGCACGTTGACTTCACAATCGAAGTAGAACGTTCCATGCGTGTTCTCGATGGTGCGGTAATGGTTTACTGCGCAGTTGGTGGTGTTCAGCCGCAGTCTGAAACCGTATGGCGTCAGGCAAACAAATATAAAGTTCCGCGTATTGCGTTCGTTAACAAAATGGACCGCATGGGTGCGAACTTCCTGAAAGTTGTTAACCAGATCAAAACCCGTCTGGGCGCGAACCCGGTTCCGCTGCAGCTGGCGATTGGTGCTGAAGAACATTTCACCGGTGTTGTTGACCTGGTGAAAATGAAAGCTATCAACTGGAACGACGCTGACCAGGGCGTAACCTTCGAATACGAAGATATCCCGGCAGACATGGTTGAACTGGCTAACGAATGGCACCAGAACCTGATCGAATCCGCAGCTGAAGCTTCTGAAGAGCTGATGGAAAAATACCTGGGTGGTGAAGAACTGACTGAAGCAGAAATCAAAGGTGCTCTGCGTCAGCGCGTTCTGAACAACGAAATCATCCTGGTAACCTGTGGTTCTGCGTTCAAGAACAAAGGTGTTCAGGCGATGCTGGATGCGGTAATTGATTACCTGCCATCCCCGGTTGACGTACCTGCGATCAACGGTATCCTGGACGACGGTAAAGACACTCCGGCTGAGCGTCACGCAAGTGATGACGAGCCGTTCTCTGCACTGGCGTTCAAAATCGCTACCGACCCGTTTGTTGGTAACCTGACCTTCTTCCGTGTGTACTCCGGTGTGGTTAACTCTGGTGATACCGTACTGAACTCCGTGAAAGCTGCACGTGAGCGTTTCGGTCGTATCGTTCAGATGCACGCTAACAAACGTGAAGAGATCAAAGAAGTTCGCGCGGGCGACATCGCAGCTGCAATCGGTCTGAAAGACGTAACCACTGGTGACACCCTGTGTGACCCGGATGCGCCGATCATTCTGGAACGTATGGAATTCCCTGAGCCGGTAATCTCCATCGCAGTTGAACCGAAAACCAAAGCTGACCAGGAAAAAATGGGTCTGGCTCTGGGCCGTCTGGCTAAAGAAGACCCGTCTTTCCGTGTATGGACTGACGAAGAATCTAACCAGACCATCATCGCGGGTATGGGCGAACTGCACCTCGACATCATCGTTGACCGTATGAAGCGTGAATTCAACGTTGAAGCGAACGTAGGTAAACCGCAGGTTGCTTACCGTGAAACTATCCGCCAGAAAGTTACCGATGTTGAAGGTAAACACGCGAAACAGTCTGGTGGTCGTGGTCAGTATGGTCATGTTGTTATCGACATGTACCCGCTGGAGCCGGGTTCAAACCCGAAAGGCTACGAGTTCATCAACGACATTAAAGGTGGTGTAATCCCTGGCGAATACATCCCGGCCGTTGATAAAGGTATCCAGGAACAGCTGAAAGCAGGTCCGCTGGCAGGCTACCCGGTAGTAGACATGGGTATTCGTCTGCACTTCGGTTCTTACCATGACGTTGACTCCTCTGAACTGGCGTTTAAACTGGCTGCTTCTATCGCCTTTAAAGAAGGCTTTAAGAAAGCGAAACCAGTTCTGCTTGAGCCGATCATGAAGGTTGAAGTAGAAACTCCTGAAGAGAACACCGGTGACGTTATCGGTGACTTGAGCCGTCGTCGTGGTATGCTCAAAGGTCAGGAATCTGAAGTTACTGGCGTTAAGATCCACGCTGAAGTACCGCTGTCTGAAATGTTCGGATATGCAACTCAGCTGCGTTCTCTGACCAAAGGTCGCGCATCATACACTATGGAATTCCTGAAGTATGATGAAGCGCCGAGTAACGTTGCTCAGGCCGTAATTGAAGCCCGTGGTAAATAAGCCTAAGGGTTAATACCAAAGTCCCGTGCTCTCTCCTGAAGGGGAGAGCACTATAGTAAGGAATATAGCCGTGTCTAAAGAAAAATTTGAACGTACAAAACCGCACGTTAACGTTGGTACTATCGGCCACGTTGACCACGGTAAAACTACTCTGACCGCTGCAATCACCACCGTACTGGCTAAAACCTACGGCGGTGCTGCT
>OBWK01001043.1_pt1 | contig 9475 bp, 5 predicted proteins | sample 1495251 | NCBI WGS metagenome assembly OBWK01 (sample SAMEA2580065, study PRJEB22360) | human gut metagenome | biome: human gut; feature: human-associated habitat; material: faeces | place: Denmark | collected 2008/2010 | reverse complement strand
CCAATCGTTCCACTTCAGCCTTAATAGACTCGATAGTACGACTGCGGAATGCACCGCGTACCTTAGGAATAATACAGAATGTACACCCGTTATTACAGCCTTCTGCAATTTTTACATATGCACTATAACGAGGTGTTGTTTGAATACGAGGCATGCGCTCATCATAGATATTCGTAATATTTTCCATGATACAACTGCGATTGCCGTGCTCAATAGCATCAACGGCTACCATAACTTGATCCCATGCACCGGTACCGATTAATGCATCAATTTCAGGAATTTCTTGGAATAATTCATCCTGATATTGTTGGCTAAGACAACCTGCTACGATAAGGCCCTTACAAGTACCATCCTCCTTATATTGGGCAACCTCAAGGATGGTATTTATAGACTCAGCCTTAGCTTTTTCAATAAAAGTACAGGTATTTACAACGATAAGATCTGCTTCGCTTAAGTCTTCTGTAATCGAATAGCCATTATCTCTCAATAAGCCTAACATTACCTCTGTATCTACTAAATTTTTAGCACAACCTAGGCTAACATATCCTAATTTTTTCCCCATTCTATATCCTTTCGTCACTAGATTCTTTTTTATTTATTTCATTTATACAACTGACTTAGTCCTTACGGAATCGTACCTGGCTAACCCAATGATTTAATAGTAACTTTTTACCTTCTAGAGTATAGCCACCATTCACAGGCCATAATACTAAATCATGACCCATAGAATCTTTTGGCTCATCCATCTCAGGATTTGTAAATATATAAGTAAAATTCTTTTCTACCATATATTTCGCCGTTTTAGAAGATAGTAACCAATTAATAAACTCTACACTATCTGCTTTATGTTTTGAATTTTTTAAAACGGCAGCACCAGTCACATAATAAGACGTACCATCTTTAGGATAAATGATCTTAATTGGATACCCATGATGACTATATTGCGCCGCATCAGACAAGTTACCAATACCAATATTTGTCTCCCCTAGCGCAGTTAGTCGTATTGGAGTAGACAAAAATTTAGCATGTTGAACCACATGGGACTTCAAACTATATAAGTATTCAAGAGCCTCTGGTTCCCCTTTATACTCTACCATATTATATAGCAAATTGGCCGCATTCTGAGATGCTACAAAATCGGTCATAACGATAGACCAATCACCTTGTTTTCCCAATGTATCCCATGTAGTAATATATTTACCAATGCCATTATGGAAGGTATCATTCTGAACAAATACGATGGGATCATACCAAATACCAACCCAATAGCCATTTGGATCCTTTAGATTATCACGTACCTCGTCAATACGTTCATTGACGATGGGCATATATTTACCTGCATTGGCACCAATTACGAGATTATCTTCAGAAGTTAGCACCAAATCACCAGAAGTATCAGCCACTGTAGAAGCCGACCGTTGCGACATTTGTTCCTCTGTAAGAGGCATTACAGTGACTTTTACCTTTTGTTCCTCTTCATAACGCTCAGCAAGCATAGCTGTCAAAGTATTAGGTAAGTCCGTATAGACTATAATTTCACCACGAATAGGCTCTTTGGCCTGTTCTATTTGTTCTTGTTGGTAAAAGTTTATGCCGTAGATCAACATTCCTACCACAAATAATGCTAAGATGCTCGGAGCAATCCATCGTTTCATATATGCCTCCCATAAGACATAAAGTATCTTAAAATGAGAGTAGCTAGAGCTACTCCCTACATGTAACGACCACCAAAACTTTTATTAGATGTACGAACTTTAGTCACATCTCTACTACGCCTTTTTCCAGTCTGGTATCGATTCCTAGATTCGCAACCTCGTTTGCCATTACGGGATTTACTAGATTGGCTAATACGCTTAGAATTTCCACCAATTGGTCGGGGTGGAATTAAACATTCTGGGCCAAAGCCAATTAAATCACGTCGATTGGCTTCTATGAGAGCCTCTTTAACAAGGTCATAGTTTTCAATATTTTTAAACTGCATCAATGCGCGCTGTTTTGCTTTATCTCGACCCTTTTTAGCAACATATACAGGTTTTCCATCTAGTGGATTAATGCCCGTATAATACATACAAGTAGAAAGGCTACCCGGCGTAGGAATAAAATCCTGTACTTGCTCTGGATACATATGGTGATCTCGTAAAAATTCCGCTAATTCAATAGCATCCTCTAGGGCACAACCGGGATGAGAGCTCATAAAGTACGGCACTAAGTATTGTTTCTTACCAAGCTTTTTATTTGCCTCTTCAAACCAAGACTTAAAGGTTAGAAATTCTTCTTTACCAGCTTTCCCCATCATATTGGTAACCCGTTTAGATACATGTTCTGGAGCTACCTTTAGCTGCCCACTTACGTGAAACTCGCAAAGTTCTCGCACAAAATCTTTATTGTTATCGGCTAGTACATAGTCATAACGCAAACCAGAACGAACAAATACCTTTTTTACACCTTTTAGTTTACGTAATTTACGCAGTAAAGCAATATAGTCATCATGATTTGTATTTAAGTTTTCACAAGGTTCTGGAGCCGCACAAGTACGACCTTTACACGCACCATAGACAGCTTGTTTATCGCAAGCTAGATGGCGGAAGTTTGCCGTAGGGCCCCCTACATCATGAATATACCCTTTAAAATTGTCCATCTTGATCATCATGTGAGCTTCTTCAATCAAAGACTCATGACTACGATTCTGAATGATACGCCCTTGGTGATTAGTAATAGCACAGAAAGAACAACTGCCAAAGCAACCGCGTTGGCTCACAAGGCTAAATTGAACTTCGCTTAATGCTGGCACACCACCCTTATCATCGTATTTAGGATGCCACTTACGGGTATATGGCAAGTTATAGACACCGTCCATTTCCTCCTGTGTCAATGGCAAGGCAGGCGTGTTCTGAATGAGATATCTATCACCATGCTTTTGGACTACAATACGTCCATAGAACGGATCTTGTTCATCGTATTGAATGCGGAAAGCATCGGCAAAATCCATCTTATCCGCCTTAATAGCTTCATACGATGGGCACTCTACATAGTCAATAGTTGGAATTTTCTTTGCCATGTAGCAAATGCCACGTATAGATGGCAAAGACTCTTTAAATCGACCTTGATCTAAGGCATCGGCTAGTTCAACGATTTGAAGTTCTCCCATGCCATAGACGAGTACATCGGCCTTAGAATCTACTAAGATGGATCGACGCACCGTATCTGACCAATAGTCATAATGACCAAAGCGACGCAAAGACGCTTCTATACCACCAATTATAAGAGGCACATCACTGTAAGCCTCCTTCATACGGTTAGCATATACCAAGGTAGCACGATCCGGACGATGACCTGACTCACCACCTGGAGAATAATCATCTTGACGGCGAATTTTCTTTGCTGCCGTAAATTTATTGAGCATTGAATCTAGATTCCCTGCCGTAACAAGGGATGCTAGACGTGGTTTACCTAGTTTTTTGAAAGCCTCTACATCATTCCAATCTGGTTGATCTATAATGCCTACACGATAACCTTTGGATTCCAAGTATCTACCGATAACTGCAGGCGCAAAGGATGGATGGTCCACATAAGCGTCCCCACTGATGAGAACGAAATCTAATTCAGCCCAACCACGTTCCTTCATATCCGAAGGTTCTGTTACTAAAAATCTATCCATTGATTGTGTAAATGCCTTTCTATCATGCCTAATCAGATACTAGAACAGGAATAACCATAGTAAAAATAATGCCATACAAACTAAAATAATCCCTAAAATAATGCGTTCTTGTACAATAGAGCGTTGACGTTTTCGTTGACGCGTTTCTAAGGACATACGCTTTTTAGATGTTTGGTATTCAACAAACTCACTTTGTACCAAATTAGGAGTTGCTTGAGCCTTCCGTCTTGTAACAGAACGTAAAGAAAAGGTATCTATGTCCCCTACTTGGCCCTGATATACTTTTACCAAGCGATCCCCATCAAGATCTAAGTAGTTACCATAGTTTCGAATAAAACCTTTTACGTAGACTTGACCAGGAATGATATCATAGTTGCCATCTTCGATAGCCTCTAAATAGGTTGTTTTAATGTGCAGCACTTGCTCCACATCTTTAAAGGTTAGATTACGTCTTACCCGTTCACGTCGTAATTCTTCGCCTAATTCAGCCATTTTCGTTCCTTTCTAAATCTACGTAATATTCATATAGTAATTAGCTAATTATTACTCATCATTGGAATCGGAGAAATATCTGGCCTTAGCTTGTTCAGGGCTCATTAAAATTTCTCGCGCCTTACTGCCCATGCTAGGGCCAACGATTTTGAGGTCTTCCATTGTATCTACAAGACGTGCCGCACGGGTGTAACCTATACGGAAACGACGTTGCAACATCGATACGGAAGCTTGACCAGATTCCATAACGAGATTGACAGCTCGCTCTAATAATTCATCGCGGTAAACATCATTAGCATCAGAAGATTCTTTTTCAGCTTCCTTTTCCACTTCTTGAGTTACCGTATTATCATATTCTGGTTCTCGTTGAGCTTTCACAAACTCTACAAGTTTTTCTACCTCATCATCAGAAATGAAGGCCCCTTGTACACGAATAGGTTTATTAGCACCAATCGGAGCAAATAACATATCCCCTTTACCCAATAATTTCTCTGCTCCTGCCATATCAAGAATGGTACGGGAGTCAATTTGAGAGCCTACAGCAAAGGAAATACGGCTTGGTACATTGGCCTTAATAGAACCGGTAATAACGTTAACAGATGGCCGTTGTGTAGCAAGAACCATGTGAATACCTGCGGCACGAGCCATTTGTGCTAAACGACTAATAGATTCTTCAATATCATCAGGAGCCGTCATCATAAGGTCAGCTAACTCGTCAATAATCAACACGATTAGTGGCATTGCAGCCTTAGGATGCGCTTCATTATAGCTCTTGATATCGCGTTTACCAGATGCAGCAAACGCCTTATAACGAGCCTCCATTTCACGAACGGCCCAACGCAATACAGCTGCTGCTTTTTTCATATCCGTTACAACTGGAGCCATCAAGTGCGGGATCCCATTGTAAATAGACAATTCAACCATCTTAGGGTCGATTAATAATAACTTAACCTCTTCCGGTTTGCGGCTAAAGAGAATACTAGAAATTAATGTATTTACACATACGGATTTACCAGAGCCAGTTGTACCAGCTACGAGCAAGTGAGGCATCTTCGCAAGGTCTGTAATAACAGGCTTTCCTGCAATATCCTTACCAAGGCCGACAGGAATACCTCCACGAGCATCTTTAAAGTCACTGCAATCAAGTACATCGCGTAAATGAACGGCTTCTGTCGTTTTATTAGGGACCTCAATACCGATGGCAGATTTCCCTGGAATCGGAGCCTCCATACGAATATGTTGTGCTGCCAAATTGAGGGCAATATCATCTGTTAAATTAACGATACGACTCACTTTCACGCCTGGTGCAGGTTCAATTTCATAACGTGTAACAGTTGGGCCTTGTGTAGCATTAACAACCTTTGCCGTAATACCAAAGTCACTCAATACATGTTCAAGCATCATCGCATTTTGTGCTACTTCTTCACCATTGTTTTGACTCCCCTTCCCTTTCGCCAAAATATCTAGGCTTGGGAAATGGTAAGGTCTATCATAGGACCGATGAATCTGTCCATCTTTAGATACAGCTACTTGCGCCGTATCTTCTGTAGTACTAATAATGGACGGTACTTGTAACCCCATACCTACCATACCAGCTCCAGCACTTACAGAACTTGCCGCTGCACCCGTTCCTGGCACAGCGGAGGCAATAGCACCGTGATTCGTTTCCAATGGTCCTATTGTTGTATTTTGATAAGAGAATTCTGGTTCTTCATCATCAGAGTTTTCTACAGTTCCAACCTCATCTGAATACTCTTCATCTGGTGTATATGCATAGTCCTCATCTGGAACATATACATAATCATCACTCGTAGATCTATGCGTATCAGAGAATTGTTCAAAATTATCAGCTTCATAAGACTTAGCATCACCAGATGCTTCAGATATATTAGCCAATTGCTCAGCCGCACGATTACGTGCTTCTATCTCAGCCAATTCCTTCCAAGATGTAGGAGTTCTTTGTGACTCCATAGTAGTAACTGTATCTTCAATAGGATCAACATCTATAGCTGTGGTAGAGTCAAAAAGGTCTCTTCCAGTAGCAATGCCTTGTTTTTCTAGGGCATCTAATGCTTGATCTGCCGCATCAGCAAAGCGTGTATCTTTTTCCCTGTTATAAGCTTTACGCTGTTCTGCCGCTTCTTTACGTTGTTCATTCCAATCTTCAAAGACTTCTTTTGCAACAGCAACCTTCTCGGCAGCTACCTCTTTTGCAACATCAAGGCCAACCTGTGTTTTGTCCGCAGCCTTTTGTAATCCACTGCGCAAAGACAAACGTGTCACCAGTAATCCAAAAGCTATGAGTAAGAATACATCAAGAATAATAGCCCCTAGATTGCCTAATAGTGTACGAAGGAATGTAGCAATTGCACCACCTACGAAACCACCTTGATTAGCTAGTTGTGTAGTAATGAGTTCCTGCCCCTCAGGAACGCGCCACAAGGGAACAAGAGCTAACAAAAATAGGAAAAACAAGGTCATTACAACCCCTCGTTTTGTAATGGAAATAAATGTATCCTTATATAATAATCTCCAACCTAACCAGAAAACGCATAAACAAGGAATAATACCCCCTAAGCCAAAGCCATAACGGAATATACCTGTTAAAATCTGTCCTACAAGGCCGAGTTCAAAGCCAAAAAAGCCCAGAAAGGAAATCACAGCAAAGGCAATGACAATAAGGCCTTTCACTTCGCTGCGCAAAGAAAAGCTTTGCGACTTTGATTGCTGTTTTGTACTTGTTCGCTTACGGCGTGTGTTGCGTCTTTTGGTGGAAGTATTTTCTTCTGCCATAAATCTATACAAACCCCTTACTTATATAACATTACAGTAAATTAACTTATCATTATATTATAGCATATATCGTAATATTAAGTTAATTTTTACAACGTTTCTCCCAGTCGTGAAGTAACTGTTCCTCAGTCCCTCTCTTTATGCCCTTATAGTAGGTTGCATCAACTAGAGGCGTTGGTAAATACTGCTGTTTTACAAATCCATTAGGATAGTTATGGGCATACTTATAAGCTTTCCCATGGCCTAATTTACTAGCCCCGCTATAGTGACTATCTTTCAAATGATCCGGTACTTGTCCACACTCCTTATGTCGCACATCAGATATCGCGGCATCAATAGCTACATAAGCAGAATTACTTTTAGGTGCGAGAGCAACATAGCACGCAGCTTCGGATAATATAATGCGCGCCTCCGGAAAACCTACCATATGAGCCGCTTGAGCCGCTGCATTGGCAAGTATAAGAGCTTGTGGGTCCGCAAGTCCTACATCCTCTGCTGCACAAATAACAATACGACGAGCAATAAAATTAGGATCCTCTCCAGCTTCAATCATACGCGCTAAATAATGTACCGTTGCTTGCACATCGGAGCCACGCATACTTTTAATAAAAGCTGAGATTGTATCGTAATGACTGTCTCCTTTTTTATCATATGTATATATACGACGACCTACGACCTTTTCAAGAACCTCAATAGTAATCGTTCCCTCATCGGGAACCATAGCTGCAGCTTGTTCAAGAATATTAAGGGCCATACGACCATCACCATTGACGAAAATCCCCACATCTTCCAGAACCTCATCCGTTACCTGTAGATGGCGTTTGCCTAATCCCACTTCTTCATCGGTAATGGCACGACGTAAAATTTGACCAATAGCCTTTGGTGTAAGTGCTTCTAATGTAATAAGACGCAAACGAGATAATAACGGTCTATTAACCTCAAAGAATGGATTCTCTGTAGTAGCACCAATAAGGATAATAGTGCCATCCTCTACACAAGGTAACAACACATCTTGTTGGCTTTTATTAAAACGATGAATTTCATCGAGGAATAGAATTGTGCGTTGTTGTAAAGAACGAACTCGTTTGCGCGCATCTTCAATGATAGTACGCAACTCACCAATACCGGCGTTAGTAGCATTCAGGTTTACAAAATGGCTATTACTCACCTTAGCTATAATGCCAGCTAATGTAGTCTTACCCGTTCCACAAGGACCATAAAAAAGCATAGATGGTATTGTATCCTTCTCTACCATAGCTCTCAAGAAAGTTCCCTTACCTACGGCCTTCTCTTGACCATATAAATGATCTAGTTTAGTAGGACGCATTCGTACAGGAAGCGGCTCGTATGTATTTGTAGGTGTCATATCAAACAAACTATCCATTCTATCACCTCAATTCGCACTCAGTTTAACTGTCGTATTTTCATATCTATAACTATTCAATCAAAAAACAATTACTTCTCCGTCATAAAAGCCTAATAACATCAGTAACCCGGTAACACTGATAATATTGGCAAGACATTTATAACGTTTATGACATTTAGGACTCTTAAGATTTTAAAAAGTTTAAATTCTTACCAAAGATATATTTATAGTATATGATATTTCAGTCTATTTTTACACGCAAAAAAGCCCCACCATGCCGTAATGTACCGCGTTTTGATCCTGCTTAGGGCAGGTGGGTGTCCTCCTCATCCTGCAGTTGTCCCGTAAGGGCGTAACGTTCAGACGAGAGTTCAGACTCCCAAAGTAAATGTGTTGGCTCAAAACTGCGATATCACACGCACATGGCAGGGATATCTTATACATAAATAGTATCAGAAAGATTGGTAATAAACAAGTCTTGACATTTGAATTTTAATCAATTCTTGCCTATGTTTTTACACCAAAGATTGCTCTTCTTCTTCCTCGATATCTGGTTTAATATGCAACTCTTTTAATTGCTTTGGTTCTACTTCAGATGGAGCTTGGCTCATGATATCAGAAGCAGATTGAGTTTTAGGGAATGCGATTACGTCGCGGATAGATTGACGTTTTGCCATCAACATAACAAGACGATCTAAGCCAAATGCACAACCTGCATGAGGAGGTGCACCATATTGGAATGCATCAAGCATGAAGCCGAATTTGGATCTTGCTTCTTCAATGGACAAACCAATTGCTTTGAATACTTTTTCTTGTACGTCAGCTTGGTAGATACGCAAGGAACCGCCACCGATTTCTACGCCATTCAATACCATATCGTAAGCAATCGCTTTTACACTGCCAGGATCGGATTCTAATTTATCAAGATCCGCATGGCGTGGCATTGTGAACGGATGGTGCATTGCAACATAACGTTTTTCATCTTCGTTATATTCGAACATAGGAAAATCAGTTACCCATGTGAATGCCAATTTATCTTGGTCAATCATATTCATACGACGTGCCATTTCAAGGCGTAGCTCACCTAATGCACGTGCCACAGTTGCAGGTTTATCAGCAATCATCAATACGAGGTCGCCACCTTTAGCGCCCATTTTTTCACCGAT
>OBWK01001041.1_pt1 | contig 9484 bp, 7 predicted proteins | sample 1495251 | NCBI WGS metagenome assembly OBWK01 (sample SAMEA2580065, study PRJEB22360) | human gut metagenome | biome: human gut; feature: human-associated habitat; material: faeces | place: Denmark | collected 2008/2010 | reverse complement strand
GCCTTCTGTAAAGAGCATGTGTACTATGTATCATGATTATCATACAACAAGGGGAATTGGTCTTAACTGACAGAATCCTTACCGGAGATATATTAATTGATGGCGACAAAATTGTCGCCATTGATGAACACCTTTCTGTTCCAGAAGGGGCTAAAGTTCTTAATGCAAAAGGTTGCTATGTGTTCCCTGGATTTATTGATCCTCATACACACTTTCAGATGACAAATGCCTTGGCGTCTACTGCAGATGATTTTGATAGTGGTACAAAGGCTGCTATTCTTGGCGGCACTACTTCAATCATCAACTTTGCTTCTCCTGAGGATGGATCCCTTTGTAAAGGGTTAGAAGTTCATAAGGAGCGTGCCTTGGGGCATTGCTCCTGTGACTACAAATTCCATATGGAGCTTGTAGAAATGAATGAAGAGGTATCTCATGAAATACCAAAGGTTGTAGAAGCTGGTGTATCGTCCTTTAAAGTGTACTTAGCGTATGGCTTCCGTTTAACAGATCGAGAAATTTATGATGCTATTGAAGCTATAAAACCAACGGGTGCGCTTGTAGGGGCTCACTGTGAAAACGGTGATCTTATCGATGCCTTTGTAGCAGATAAACGTAAACGTGGTGAATTAGATGTAGACAATCATCCACTCACAAGACCGGCCATGATTGAATCGGAAGCGATTAAGCGATTTAGTACAATTGGTGCTGCATTAGAGTATCCCGTGCATATTGTGCATGTAAGTTCTAAAGAAGGCGTAGATGAAGTTCTACGTGAGCGGGCATTAGGACATCAAGTGACTTGTGAAACATGTCCACAGTATTTGGTGCTTGATGAATCACGATATAAATTACCTGATTTTGAAGGGGTTAAATATGTGATGAGTCCTCCACTTAGAACGATACAAGATCAAATGGCATTGAAGGATGCACTAGTAAATGGTGTATTCCAAACCATTGGTTCCGACCATTGTAGCTTTACCTTTAATGATCAAAAATTAAAGAGTCGTTATGACTTTACCCGAATTCCTGGAGGTATTCCTGGAGCCGAAGAACGGGGCATCATTGCTTATGATGTGTTGGTTAACCAATGCAATATGAGCGCTGTAGATTTTATGAAATTAGTTAGTGAAAACCCAGCAAAGCTATATGGCATGTATCCCAAGAAGGGTACATTAGCTGTAGGTAGTGATGGGGATATAACAATTGTAGATAAGCATATAGAACATATGCTTTCAAAAGAGTCCGCCCATACAAAGGCTGACTATATACCTTACGAAGGAATATCTGTAACTGGCAAGGTTCGAGATGTTATCCTTAGAGGTCACCATGTGGTACAAGATGGATCCTTAACAGAATCGTATCTTGGTGAATGTATTCCTTAATGAGAGGAGGGCTATATATGTACCGCTTTCAAGTGAATGGCACCCAATATGAGGTTCAAGAGGATCAACGTTTAATTGATTTCTTGCGAGCTGATTTAAAGTTGACGGGCACTAAAGAAGGTTGTAGTGCTGGTGCATGTGGTACGTGTACAGTAATTATAGACGGAAAAAAAGCAAAGGCTTGTGTAAGCAAACTATCTCAATTAGACGGTAAATCAATTGTCACGATTGAAGGTTTATCTGAACGAGAAAAAGCAGTATACACCTATGCTTTTGGTGAATGCGGAGCGGTGCAGTGTGGTTTCTGTATACCAGGTATGATTATTAGTGCAAAAGTATTGATTGACGAAAATAATGACCCTACACCTGACGATGTTAAAAAGGCGATATTAGGTAATATTTGCCGTTGTACAGGCTATGTAAAAATTGAAGAGGGCATTATGCTAGCTGCAAAAATGTTCCGTGAGAACTTACCAGTTCCAGAAAAGGATACAAATGGTAATGTAGGCGCTCGTTTACACCGTGTAGATGCTGAGGAAAAAGCATTAGGTACTGGACAATACTCTGATGATATCTATATGGATGGCATGATTTATGCCAAAGCATTGCGTTCTAAATACCCACGAGCTAGAGTTGATCGTGTTGATGTGTCTAAAGCTCTTGAACATCCAGCATGTGTAACGGCATTGACTGCTAAGGATGTACCATTCAATAAGACTGGTCATTTAGTACCGGATTGGGATGTACTTATCGCCGAAGGTGATATTACACGTTATGTAGGCGATGCAATTGCACTTGTTGCAACTACAGAAAAGAAATACTTAGACGAAGTATTGGCTCTAGTTGAAGTTGATTATACTGAATTAGAACCCGTACTAGATCCATTGGAAGCACTAAAACCAGATGCTCCTCAGTTACATCCAGAGGGAAATGTATTATCTCGTCAAACATTATCTCGTGGCGATGTAGATAAGGCTATTGCAGAGGCTGCTTTTGTAGTAACAAATCATTATTCCACACCTCAAACCGACCATGCATTTATGGAACCAGAATGTGCCGTTGCATATCGTGAGGGTGATGAAATTCATCTGCATTCAGGTAGCCAAAATGTTTATGATGATCGTCGTGAAGTTGCTCGTATGCTTGGTATTCCGAATGAGGCTGTAAAGGTTCACAGTATGCTCGTAGGTGGTGGCTTTGGTGGTAAAGAAGATATGACCGTACAACATCATGCATCACTCGTAGCTTGGCTTACAGGAAAACCAACTAAGGTACTTTTCTCCCGTCAAGAAAGTCTCAATATTCATACTAAACGTCATGCGATGGAAATGGATATTACAACAGCTTGTGATGCGGAAGGTAATTTGGTAGCAAGTAAGGTAAATATCGTTTCTAATTGTGGCGCGTATGCATCTTTAGGTGGTCCTGTACTTCAACGTGCTGGTACTCATTCTTGTGGCCCTTATCACTTTGATAATTTTGCCTTTGATGGTGTATGTGTTTATACAAATACTGTTCCTGGTGGTGCATTCCGTGGGTTTGGCGTAACACAAACTATCTTTGGTCAAGAGCAAAATATTGATGAATTAGCTGCGTTGGTAGGCATGGATCCTTGGGAATTCCGCTACAAAAATGTTGTACGCCCTGGTGACTCATTACCAAACGGCCAAATTTGTTCCAAAGAAACCGCTTTAGTAGAATGTTTGGAAGCTGTAAAAGATGCATATTATGCCTCTGATCGTACTGGCCTTGCGGTATGTTTGAAAAATAGTGGTATTGGTGTAGGACTACCTGATACGGGTCGCGTTATTTTAGAAGTACGTGATGGTAAAGTTCGTATTCGTACGGGTGCCGCTTGTATTGGTCAAGGCATGGCTACTATGGCAACACAAGTACTTTGTGAAACGACAGGCTTAACGGCGGATAAAGTATTTGTAGAACGACCTGATACAGTACGTACACCAGATTCTGGTACAACTACTGCATCTCGCCAAACGCTCTTTACCGGTGAAGCAACGCGTAAAGCAAGTCTTCGCTTAAAAGAAATGTTAGATACTAAAACATTAGAAGAACTGAATGGCGTAGAGATTTATGAAGAGTTTCTCGGTGAAACAGATCCATTTAATTCTGATAAATCGCATCCAAAAAATCACGTTGCCTATGGTTATGGTGCATGTGTAGCAACAATTGGTGAAGACAATAAGGTTGCTAATTTACATGTAGCATACGATGTAGGTCGTGTAGTGAACCCTCAATCCTGTACAGGTCAGGCCGAAGGTGGTGCCATTATGGGAATGGGGTATGCCGTTACAGAAGACTTCCCTTATAAAGAAGGGTATGTAACATCTAAATACGGTACGCTAGGACTTCTTAGAGCTACCCAATGTCCTCCAATTCATGTAAGTCTTATCGAAAAAGGGACACCAGAACAATATGCATACGGTGCTAAAGGTATTGGCGAAATCTCTAGCATTCCGATTGCACCGGCTATTGCAAATGCGTATCGTCGTATCGACGGAGAACCACGTAGGTCCTTGCCGATTAAACATACAGGTTATAAAAAATAGAATATTTGCTTAATGGTAGGGGCTTTTGCCCCTAGCCATCAAGGTTCCCACGTGAAGTCGATGAGATTTCTAAACTCTATCATGTACGATAGTATGACTATATTGTTTAACTAGTAACTAAAACGTAAGATATGAGGTGATTCTTATGAGTAAAGGTGCATCTGGTGTCGACCATGTAGATGGTATGCTGCCAATCCCGCAGTTATTCGCTTATGGTTTACAGCACGTTCTGGCTATGTATGCTGGGGCAGTAGCTGTACCAATTATTATTGCACAAGCTATGCATTTGCCAATTGAAGATTTAATTCGTTTGATTACAGCTGACTTATTTACATGTGGTGTAGCTACATTGATTCAAACATTAGGGTTCGGACCTGTCGGTGGTCGCATTCCTCTTATTCAAGGTGTAACATTTGCTTCTGTAGGTCCAATGATTCTGATTGGTCAGCAGCATGATATTACTACCATTTACGGTGCGATTATCGTAGCTGGTCTCTTTACATTCCTTGTGGCACCATTTTTCAGTCGTTTGATTCGGCTATTCCCACCTGTAGTAACAGGTACTATCATTACTATTATTGGTATCAACTTGATGCCAGTAGCTGTTAACTGGATGGGGGGGGGCGTAGGCAATAAAAACTTTGGCGATCCACTATACATAGCTCTTGGTGTAGCTACATTTGTTCTCGTTGTATTAACTTATCGATTTGGTAAAGGTTTCCTTGGTAATTTGGCAATCTTAGTTGGGCTTATTCTCGGTACAGCCTTAGCTATGATTGTTGGTATTACAGATTTTTCAGAAGTAGGGCGTTCTCAATGGATTTCTGTTGTAACACCATTCTATTTTGGCCTTCCAACCTTTGACTTTGCTTCTATTGTATCTATGATTATTGTAATGCTCGTAGTTATGGTAGAAACAACTGGTGATAGTATTGCAGTTGGAGAAATCGTAGATAAACCTATTGGTCAAAAAGAGTTGGCTGCGGTACTTCGTGCGGATGGCTTATCCACTATTATTGGTGGTATCCTTAATAGTTTTCCGTATACAGCATTTGCTCAAAACGTAGGTCTTATTGCTGTAACACGTGTTAAGAGTCGTTTCGTTGTAGCAGCATCTGGTGTAATTTTAATTTTATTAGGTCTTTTCCCTAAATTAGCCGCTATCGTAGCTTGTATTCCAAATGCTGTACTAGGGGGCGCAGGAATTGCTATGTTCGGCATGATTATCGCCAGTGGGATTCGTTCTCTTGGTAAAGTTAGTTTCGATGGTAACTATAACCTGATGCTAGTTGCCATTAGTATTGGGGTATCCATGATTCCTCTTGCAGCACCTCAATTCTATACTGTTACAGCAGCATGGGCTCAAATTCTTTTGAAATCTGGTATCACAGCCGGTAGTATAGTAGCTGTTATTTTAAATGTAATGTTTAATGGTTTTGGTTATAAAACTGTTAACGAACCTAATCGTGCGACTCGTAAATATCGCCACTTCACACGATTCAAAGGTTATCCTAAACATTTCTACCAATAAGATATAGTTAGACGAGTTTACTCTCATGCGATTATATGTATTGTCTCTCACAGTAGAAACCTTGTTAGTATAGGTAAAACATCAATATATATGGTTTCCTTTGTTAAAAAGATCTCACTCTGATTTGGAGTGAGGTCTTTTTTTATGGAATCGTATACTACTTTGGTATATAATTAAATATTATTGCAAAGGAGACGCATTATGAAAGACGAGCGATTTATAGTTACATATAGAATAGAAGCGAGTACATATGAAGAAGCAAAATCAATTGCTTGGGCTGTTCAAGTGGAGCAAACTATAGAATTTCCTTATGAGTTTGTAACGGATCCATACATTAAAGAAACTATTACTGGTCGACTAGAATCTCTTGAACCTATAGTAGAAGACTCTCCTTATATCAATGTAGGTGTGATGCCAAATGCTGTAATTGACACCTCTCGTTACTATTTGGCTCGTATTTCATATCACGTAGATACCACGGCCTTAGAGGCTACACAATTTTTAAATGTTGTCTTTGGTAATTCTTCGTTACAGCCACATATTTGGGTAGTAGATATTGAACTATGTCCAACACTTTACGATGTGTTTAAGGGACCACAATTTGGCTTACAAGGAATTCGTCGATTAGTGGAAACCCCGACGCGTCCAATGATTCAAGCCGTTGTAAAGCCGATGGGCACACCGAATGTAGAATTGGCTCGTATGTGTGGCGCTTACACACGTGGTGGTGCAGATGTCATAAAGGATGATCATGGTATTTCTAATCAGTCCTTCTCTCAATATAAAGATCGTGTAAAACGATGTGCTGCTATGGTACAGGAAATGAATGCTGTACATGGTACACATACTTTATATGCTGCAAACGTATCAGGTGATGGTACAGATGTGTTAGAACGCGCTTATTTTGCCAAAGAGGCTGGTGCTACAGCTCTCATGGTGGCTGCAGGTCTCGTTGGTTTCGGTTGGTTACACAAATTAGCTACTGATGAAAACTTACGATTGCCCATTATTCATCATCCAGCTTATTCTGGTGGATTTGTAAGCCCTGGTGTATCTGGAGTAGCTGACTATTTACAACTAGGTTTATTACCTCGTATCTTTGGGGCTGATATGCCAATTTTCGTATCTTATGGTGGACGCTTTACTTTTACAGAGGAACAATGCAAGAGAATTTCTTCTTACATTAAACGACCAATGGGCTTGATGAAAGCAGCTTGCCCGGCACCGGGTGGTGGTGTTACAGATGCTCGTCTTAATGAACTCGTTGAGCTGTACGGAAATGATACTATGTTCCTCGTTGGCGGTGACATGTTCCGTCGAGGACCAGATATTGAGGCTAATATGTCGTACTTTGTAGAGCGTTTGACTAAATTATCTGAAAGAACGTAATAATAGCTTGAATTTAAATGAGTTAATACAATGTTTAACTAAATAACTAAGCTATTGACTTTTACAGAAATAATAGATTTATGATTAAGTATATGGAGTGTTTTGATGAGTGAATCATCACCGTTGGAGGTCCATGTCCTTGCCAGTGGTAGCAAGGGCAATTGTACAGTAATAAAAAAAGGAAACTCTGTCATATTGCATGATGTAGGCATTAGTTGCCGGCGCATTGTCAATGGGTTAAAAGAATTGCATATAGACATGGCTCAGGTGGAGGGCATATTCGTCAGTCATGAACATAGTGATCATATTGCGGGACTACAACAATTACTAAAACGATTTGATCTTCCTGTGTATACGAAGCAGGGTACATGGCGTGAAATTCAAGATAAGTTAATCGTACCGAAGAATCGATTGATTGAGCTTACAAAGGGCAGTTTAACGTTGGGCGGTCTCACCGTAGAGCCGTTTTCGGTAAGTCATGATGCGGCTGATCCAATTGGAATAAATGTGTTTGCTGGGAACGATAAGGCAACTGTTGTTACTGATACAGGTGTGATTTCAGATGATATTTTACGCAGGCTTGATGATACGACGCTGTTAGTGCTAGAGGCAAATTATGATCCGCATATGTTGCGTTTCGGACCCTATCAGCCGTTTTTAAAACAACGTGTGGCTAGTGATGAAGGTCATTTGAGTAATGAAATGGCTGCACAAGCTCTACTCATGATGAAGCGTCCTAATTTTATGCAAGTTATATTGGCTCATCGATCAGAAAATAATAATAACGCTGTCCTTGTTACTCAAACCATTGGTAAAATGCTTGTGGATGGTGGTGTTCGTATTGGACCTGAAATGAAGCTGCAACATGGTCAACCTAATGAAATCGTGTCCATCCAATCTGTGAAGAGGTATAAATGAGATTTTATATAGTCTGTATTGGTAAACTGAAGGATGCTTATTTACGTGAGGGTGTAGCAGAGTTTGTGAAACGTATGCGTCCCTATGGTGGTATTACAATTACAGAGCTGAATGAAAGTAAAATTGGAGATAAGCCGAGTGATGCGGATCGCAAACAAGTTGTTGCCGAAGAAGGAGACCGTTTATTAAAAGCGGTTCCTAAAAATGCGTATACCGTATTACTTGATGTGTATGGCAAAACGATGTCCTCTGAAGAACTCGCTAAGACGGTATCTAAACTTGAGGTGGATGGTGTTAGCGATATGGCCTTCATTATTGGCGGTGCCTTTGGGGTGAGTGATACATTACGTCAGACTGCAAATTATAAATTATCCTTTAGCCCTATGACTTTTACACATCAAATGGTTCGATTGTTACTTGTAGAGCAAATATATCGAGCATCAAAAATTAATCGCAATGAACCTTATCATTGGTAGAAGACGTATACCTAAAAATTATTTGTATAATACTTTCAGAAAAAAGGAGTTTTATTATACTGTGGCGAATAGTATAATAAAGCAAGATGTATTTATAAGGAGGAATTCACTATGAAAATCCAAGAAGTAATGAATAAATACCCTGTTACTGTTGGCAAAGATGCGCCGATTTCTGATGTAGCTGATTTATTAGTTAAATATAATTTAACAGCTGTGTCCGTAGTGGATGATGATAATAAGTTGTTAGGTATTATCTCTGAAGGTGATTTACTATACAAAAAGGTACGTCCTCATGTGCCTCATTATGTTAATGTATTAGGCGCTAGCATCTACTACAATGGCATTGGCGAATACAATGCTCAATTCAAAAAATTATTGGCATCTCACGTTCATGAGTTGATGACTGATGAAGTAATTACAACCACACCGGATAAAGATGTAGAAGAAATTGTATCTGTTATGCTTGATCAACATTTGAAAAATGTGCCAGTTGTAGATAAAGAGTATCGTTTGATCGGGATTTTGTCTCGTCGTGACATTATCAAATTGATTGCTAAAGATAACTAATTAGCATAATTATGTAAAATATGTAAAGACCACCCATTTTGGGGTGGTCTTTTAGTGTATATTGAGAAGAATTGCATTGACCTTGCATTTATGTTATTATTAGGAGTGCATAATATACTACAGAAATTTGGGCATATTGCCCTTTGAGGAGGACATATTTTAAATGAAAGCAACTGTAAATCCTGTTGATCAACACGTAGTAACGTTAACTATTGAAGTACCTGCAGCAGAAGTAGATAAGGGCATTAAACAAGCTGTAAAACGCATTGCAGGTCAAGTGAACATCCCTGGCTTCCGTAAAGGACATGCGCCTCGCCGTATTTTGGAAATGAACTTTGGCAAAGAAGCTATCTTGGAAGAAGCATTTGAAGTATTGGCTAGCCAATACTATAGTGCTGCACTTCGTGAAAATGATATCGTGCCTGTATCTGAACCTGAAATCGAACGGGAACAATTCGAAGAAGGCAAAGATTTGATTTTCAAAGCTACTGTAACTAAACGCCCTGAAGTTAAACTTGGCGATTACAAAGGCTTAGAAGCAGAAAAACAAGATGCTACAGTATCTGATGAACAAATCGAAGAACAGTTGAACAATATTCGTGAACAACAAGCAAAAATGGTTGTTGCTGAAGAAGGCGCTACAATTCAAAAAGA
>OBWK01001039.1_pt1 | contig 9493 bp, 6 predicted proteins | sample 1495251 | NCBI WGS metagenome assembly OBWK01 (sample SAMEA2580065, study PRJEB22360) | human gut metagenome | biome: human gut; feature: human-associated habitat; material: faeces | place: Denmark | collected 2008/2010 | reverse complement strand
CGCAGCAAGCCGTTATTGTCCATCGCTTTCAGCCGCGCCAGCGGTCGCGCCAGTTCGTTGGCCTGCCAGTCGCCACGCAAACTGTCGAGTAACACAGGTAACATCAGATCCTGATAAAAATAGCAGCGACTTTCTGGCATCCGCTGTTTACCCACCACCATCGTCGTTTTCGCCGTACGATAGGATCGGGCAATACTGCCAGGACCGGTAAAATAGTTGCCCAGCGAAACGCGAAAACGCAGCTGGCCATACTCTTTCATGCGGGTAATCAGTTGTTCAACTCGCTTACGATGATCTTCTGCGTCCCAGCGCCCAAAAGAGTTCAACGCCGGTTTCAACACCACCATTTCGGTTAGCGAGACAATCGCCACCAGATTATTACGCTCGGGCGTAGTCAGCGCATTTTGCAGTTGCTGTAACTCCGCCATTGCGCTGTCCACACCAAGCTGACCGCTGTCGACCTCAACAATAGCCACCACTCGCGGTTGATTGAGATCGATCCCCAGCCGTTGCGCCCATTCAGTAAGTGCGGGAGTATTCTCCTCAGCCTGAATCAGGTTCATCACCAGTTCTTCCCGCAAACGGCTATCCTGCGCCAACAGGTGCATCAACCGCGACTGTTCCAGCATCATTTCAGCCGTCATGCAGACCAGTTCGCCATATTTACGCAGATTCTCTGGTTCACCTGTCAGGCCAATTACGCCGACAATTTCACCTTCCAGCCGTAACGGTAGATTAATCCCCTGCCGCACACCGTGCAGATGACGTGCCACCGCGTCATCGATATCGACGACTCGTCCTTGTGAAAGTACCAGCAATGCTCCTTCGTGCAATTCACCAATACGCTCACGATCGCCGCTGCCGATAATTCGCCCGCGGGCATCCATTACGTTGATATTGGTATCGATGATGCGCATGGTACGTGCCACAATATCCTGCGCCATTTTGGTATCAAGATGCCAGCCAGCCATAAGTCCTCCATTATGCACGGCTTAGCATAAGGAAGTACGTAACGTACGGCATTGTGCAAATGCCCAAAGGATGATGAAGATGTATGGAGTTGTGGTGAAGTTCACAGATTGTAAGGAGAACCCCTTCCCGTTTTCAGGAAGGGGTTGAGGGAGATTACTGCATTAACAGGTAGATGGTGCTGTCGCCGCGCTGAATGTTCAGTGCCAGCACAGACGGTTTGCTGTCGAGAACTTTACGCAGTTCAGCGATGTTTTTCACTGCCTGCTGGTTCGCGCCAATAATCACATCACCTTTCTTCAGGCCGATCTGCGCAGCCGGAGTCCCCGTTTTCACGTTGTTCACCACCACGCCCTGATCTTTGCCTTTGTTGCTCATCTCAGCGCCTTCAATGCCGTTGAAGATGGTGCTGGAATCAACCTGATTCTGGCTGCTCTGCTGAAGTTCCAGGTTCACGTTAACCTGCTTCCCGTCGCGCAGTAAGCCCAGGGTCAGTTTGCTACCCACCGGCATAGTACCTACCTGAGCACGCAGTGCGGCAAAGCTGCTGATTGGCTTACCGTTCAGTGAGGTGATCACATCACCCGCTTTAATGCCCGCTTTCGCGGCGGAAGAATTCGGCAGAACCTGGCTTACGAAAGCACCGCGCTGGGCGTCAACTTTCATCGCTTTCGCCAGATCGGAGTTCAGCTCAGTGCCCATAATACCCAACTCACCACGTTTCACCTGGCCGTATTCCACCATCTGCGAGGTCAGGTTTTTCACCATGTTGCTCGGGATAGCAAAACCGATACCGATGTTTCCGCCGTCCGGTGCGAGGATCGCGGTGTTGATACCAATCAGTTCGCCGTTCAGGTTAACCAACGCACCACCTGAGTTACCCCGGTTGATCGCTGCATCAGTCTGGATGAAGTTTTCGTAGTTTTCAGCGTTCAGGCCGCTACGTCCCAGCGCAGAGACAATCCCGGAAGTTACTGTCTCGCCCAGGCCGAACGGGTTACCAATTGCTACGGTGTAATCACCCACGCGCAGCGCATCAGAATCCGCCATCTTAATTGCGGTCAGGTTTTTCGGGTTCTGGATCTGGATCAGCGCGATATCAGAGCGCGGATCTTTGCCAACCATCTTCGCGTCGAACTTACGACCATCGCTCAATTGGACTTTAATTACCGTCGCGTTATCAACAACGTGGTTGTTGGTGACGACATAGCCTTTATCGGCATCAATGATAACGCCGGAACCCAGCGCCATGAATTTCTGTTGCTGGCCGCCGCCATTACCGCCCAGGCCCCCCTGGCAGAACGGAGAGCTCTGGAACGGAGAACCCTCCTGGCAGAACGGAGAATCATCACCGAAGAACTGCTGGAAATTACGCGGCATACGCGGCGTATTAACGGTTGTGCTACCTTCTACGTTAATGCTGACCACTGAAGGCATCACCTTTTCGAGCATCGGTGCAAGGCTTGGCATCTGCTGGGCTGTCGTTGCTGAAGAAGTCTCAGCTGCCGTTGCAGAGAGCGGAGATAACGCCAAACCTAAACTCAGAGCCAGTGCACTCAGTGCTAATGTGGTTTTTTTCATGTATTTCAGTCTCGATTAACAGATAACGCAAAATTGCTGTGTTCTTCAGATTCGTTTTATAGCGCGAAGTTCCGAACTAAAGTTTCTGCAAAAGGTAAAAATTTATTGTTCGTCTTTACAAAAGCCTGGTTATTGTTCTACGGCCATCAGACGTCGGTATTCATCCCACGCATAGAGGTCGGTCATACCGCTGATATAATCCTGCAGCAGGCGGCAACGGTAATAATATTCCCATAGCGGAAACTCAGGAGAATCTGACGGTAATTTACTGACAGCCTCGACATAGGCCAGCCGATGGCGCGTCGAGAGTTTGTGGAATAAGCGCGTTTCAATAGGGAAACGTTTCACCCGTTCTTTTTCTACCAGTTCAGTAAAGTCTGATAACGGCAGGTTTAATAAAGGACGATAAATCTCTAATAATCCGCTAATGACCCGATAGCCCTGCAATTCAAGCTGCTCGACATCTGGATGGCTAAACACATGTTTTACAGCGACATTTTTATATAGCTTAAGAAGATCGCTGCATTCGCTGGCATCTTCCAATAATGCATGATTAAACGTTCCGGCGAAAATCGCAGGCAGATTATCAATAAATCGTTGTGCCGCGTAGGGTACCAGTTTATTTAGGGTGTTTACCCGTAAATACATAAAAAACTGATCTTCCGTACTGCGGCTTAAACTATTTGAGCGTGATTTTTCCCAGGCATTTTCAACCACCAGCGAAAAGAGCGAACCTTTCTCATGCTGGCCCCACGCCTCGTGCAAATGATGATAAAGCTGCTCAACGGTAAATATCCTTTTCTCTACCGCATCTTCAAGGTCTGCCACACAATAGGAGATGTCGTCGGCAGCTTCCATAATACACGTTAACGGAAAACGACTGTAAAGCGCCAAATTAAGTTCTTTACGCAACCGGGCAATATAGGATTCTTCGGAAAGATAATAGCCCGGCTTTTTCATTAAATAGTGATGTGTCTCAGGCGTTTCACCACGCCACCACGCCGGACGGGTATATTTTAAAATACCGCCAACCTGCGCCCAGGTGAGATTCATCCGCATCAATGTATGCACCAAACGAATACCCTGTGCGTTACCTTCAAAATGACATAAGTCCTGACGAATCTTGCGCCGCAGCGCGTTAAGCGGTTCTTCCCCGTCCCGTAAACGTAGTGCCGCCACGCTGCAGCGATCGTCAGTCAGAGGCTGGCTTTCGGCATCTTCCGGGTACAAACGCTGGCGAAACCAGTCATTTATCGCCGCTTCGCCAAAATGACCAAACGGCGGATTGCCGATATCGTGCATCAGGCATGACATCTCAACAATGCTTTCAAAGGGCCCGGTCAGTTCATCGAGACCATACGCCTCCAGTAATTTAAGCTCTTTCAGGCGGCTTAAAATCTCTTTAGCGATATAACGCCCCACCTGCTGGACTTCCATCGAGTGGGTAAGACGCGTGCGCACGGCGGCATTGCGCTCCAGTGGAAAAACCTGGGTCTTTTGTTGCAGACGACGAATTGCCGGAGAGTTGATGATACGCCCGCGATCGCTCTCGAAGATCCGCAGAATCTCATGTTCGGTTTTAACGCCCTGCGGTGAACGGTAACGACGATGCCAGTTTATTTTTTTTCGGAAATCAATCTGTGCCATGTCCTCTCCCGCGTGAGAAATACGCTTCCCCGTAAGCGCATGGTAAACTATGCCTTCAAATCGGGCTTATCGCGAGTAAATCTATGAAAATCGGCATCATTGGTGCAATGGAAGAAGAAGTTACGCTGCTGCGTGACAAAATCGAAAACCGTCAAACTATCAGTCTGGGCGGTTGCGAAATCTATACCGGCCAACTGAATGGAACCGAGGTTGCGCTTCTGAAATCGGGCATCGGTAAAGTCGCTGCGGCGCTGGGTGCCACTTTGCTGTTGGAGCACTGCAAGCCAGATGTGATTATTAACACCGGTTCTGCCGGTGGCCTGGCACCAACGCTGAAAGTGGGCGATATCGTTGTCTCGGACGAAGCGCGTTATCACGACGCGGATGTCACGGCATTTGGTTATGAATACGGTCAGTTACCAGGCTGCCCGGCAGGCTTCAAAGCTGACGATAAACTGATCGCTGCCGCTGAGGCCTGCATTGCCGAACTGAATCTTAACGCTGTACGTGGCCTGATTGTTAGCGGCGACGCTTTCATCAACGGTTCTGTTGGTCTGGCGAAAATCCGCCACAACTTCCCACAGGCCATTGCTGTAGAGATGGAAGCGACGGCAATCGCCCATGTCTGCCACAATTTCAACGTCCCGTTTGTCGTAGTACGCGCCATCTCCGACGTGGCCGATCAACAGTCTCATCTTAGCTTCGATGAGTTCCTGGCTGTTGCCGCTAAACAGTCCAGCCTGATGGTTGAGTCACTGGTGCAGAAACTGGCACATGGCTAAGTCACTGTTCAGGGCGCTGGTCGCCCTGTCTTTTCTCGCGCCGCTGTGGCTCAATGCCGCGCCGCGCGTCATCACGTTTTCTCCCGCCACCACTGAACTTGCCTTTGCCGCCGGGATCACGCCGGTTGGGGTCAGCAGCTATTCCGACTATCCTCCACAAGCGCAAAAGATTGAGCAGGTTTCCACCTGGCAGGGGATGAATCTGGAACGCATTGTCGCGCTGAAACCCGATCTGGTGATTGCCTGGCGTGGAGGTAATGCCGAGCGGCAGGTTGACCAGCTGGCTTCGCTGGGAATAAAAGTGATGTGGGTCGATGCGACAAGCATTGAACAAATTGCCAATGCGTTACGTCAACTGGCCCCCTGGAGTCCGCAACCGGATAAGGCCGAACAAGCCGCGCAATCCCTGCTGGATCAGTACGCGCAATTGAAAGCGCAATATGCTGATAAATCTAAAAAACGTGTTTTTCTGCAATTCGGCATTAATCCGCCATTTACCAGTGGAAAAGAGTCGATTCAGAACCAGGTACTCGAAGTTTGTGGCGGAGAAAACATCTTTAAAGACAGCCGGGTTCCTTGGCCGCAAGTTAGCCGCGAACAGGTGTTAGCACGCTCGCCACAGGCGATTGTCATTACAGGCGGACCGGACCAAATTCCTAAAATCAAACAATACTGGGGTGAACAGCTCAAAATTCCCGTTATTCCTCTCACGAGTGACTGGTTTGAACGTGCAAGCCCACGTATTATCCTCGCTGCACAACAGCTCTGTAATGCGCTTTCACAGGTAGATTAGTGCCTGACCTTTTCAGGTGCTCAGTGGGGATTGAACAATGCTCGTCTATTGGCTGGATATAGTCGGCACAGCGGTATTTGCTATCTCTGGCGTTTTGTTAGCCGGAAAATTGCGTATGGACCCTTTTGGTGTTCTGGTATTGGGCGTGGTTACCGCAGTAGGCGGCGGAACAATTCGCGACATGGCGCTGGATCACGGCCCGGTATTTTGGGTGAAAGATCCCACCGATCTGGTCGTTGCAATGGTCACCAGCATGCTGACCATCGTGCTGGTGCGCCAGCCAAGACGCTTACCAAAATGGATGTTGCCGGTGCTGGACGCCGTTGGTCTGGCGGTGTTTGTCGGCATTGGCGTGAATAAAGCCTTTAATGCGGAAGCCGGTCCGTTAATCGCGGTTTGTATGGGCGTCATTACTGGCGTTGGCGGCGGAATCATTCGTGATGTACTGGCCCGCGAAATCCCCATGATTTTACGTACAGAAATCTACGCAACTGCCTGTATTATCGGCGGTATTGTCCACGCTACGGCTTATTACACATTTTCCGTACCACTGGAAACAGCCAGTATGATGGGCATGGTCGTGACGCTATTGATTCGGCTGGCGGCTATTCGTTGGCATCTTAAGCTACCGACGTTTGCGCTGGATGAGAATGGTCGTTGAAGAGAGGAGATGTGCCGGATAGTTTATCCGGCACATGAACAGCAGATTAGATACTAAAGGAAGAACCGCAACCGCAGGTGCTTTTCGCGTTCGGGTTGGTCACGATGAAACGAGAACCTTCCAGACCTTCGGTATAGTCAACGGAACCGCCGACCAGATATTGCAGGCTCATCGGATCAACCACCAGGCCAACGCCCTGTTTTTCGATGGTCATATCGCCTTCGTTCACCTGATCATCAAAGGTGAAACCATACTGGAAGCCGCTGCAACCGCCACCGGTGATATACACGCGTAATTTCAGATTCGGGTTATCTTCGTCAGCGATCAGGCTTTTAACTTTGTTGGCTGCTGCGTCGGTAAACTCCAGCGGCAGTGCTACGTCATCACTCATATTTTGCTCCAAACGACATCGGCAATTGGGCAAATTCTAACCCAATAATAATCGCCATTATCTAATACCCTGGTATTTCGTTCAAGTATTCTCGCTGGCTGATGCGGCCTTGCTTCGCGCCAGTTGCTCTGCTTCCTGTTTTGCCAGCGTGCGCGCAAGAATCGCCGAGTATAGCGGTTTCCCACCGGTAAATTGTGCTAATAGTGTTGCGCCAAGACCGGTAATAATCATTGGCAAAATGAGCTGGTAGTTATCGGTCATTTCCAGAACCAGAATGATCCCCGTTAACGGCGCGCGAATAGATGCCGCCAGTAACGCCCCCATTCCGGCAATAGCAAACGTCCCCGCCTCAAGGTGATATTGCGGAAACAACTCAACGGCAACCATTCCGAAAGCGGTTCCCAGCACAGTACCCAGCGCCAGCATCGGGGCAAAAATACCGCCCGGCGCGCCGGAAGAGAAGCAGAGTAAGGTGGTAATGACCCGCGCGACGAAGATAAACACCAGCATTCCCATGCTGAAATTCCCCGCGGTAGCGATAGGAATCAGGTTAAAACCGCCGCCCGAAGTTGCTGGTGCCACAAACCCCAGCAATCCACACAAACCGCCAATCGCACCGCCCATCAGTACCCATTTGGTAATATTGCCACCGTGCACACGGTGCAGCAAATCCTGCATCCCCAGCACCCATTTATTAAAAATAGGGCCGAAAATGCCAAAAATAATACCGAGGATCAGATAAAGCCACAGCGTATTAAGCGGCGCATCAGAAAGTTTACCGACGTCAATCAACGCAACTTCATGATTAAAAATCCGGTACATAATGGTCGACATAATGACGCCAATAAATACCGCTTTAATCGAAATTAACGTATAGCGAAACTGCGGACGCATCTCTTCGATAATAAACAAAATACCCGCCAGCGGCGCGTTAAAGGCCGCAGCCAGCCCCGCAGCAGCACCGGTTGCCAGTAGCGTATGACGAGCTTCGTCACCTTTCAGGCGGAAAACATCGAGTACCATCCGCCCGATATTGCCGCCTATCTGCACGGTTGGCCCTTCGCGCCCCAACACCATGCCTCCGCCGAGTGTCCCCAGCCCACCAAAGAATTTCACCGGCAACACACGCCACCAGCGAACGGGACGTTGATCTTCCAGCGCCCCTTCAATTTCCGGGATCCCCGAACCACCTGCTTCCGGCGCGTATTTGCGCACCAAAAAGTAGCCGAACATCGCCAGCACCGCCGAACAGAGAAAAGCGACGGTTAACAGAAGCGGATAATTATCAGCAGTATGTACCAGTGCCCCCATACGTTGGTTCTGCAACCAGGCGACACCTTTGTCAAAAGCAACCGCAGCCAGCCCGACAAGCGTGCCGACGACTGCCGCCATAAACGAAATGGCTAACGGGGTTTTATCGCGCTCAAGAAGTTGGCGAATCAGTTGTCTGCGTCGCAGGCGCGCGGCCTGCGGTGTTTCTAAAGAGGGAGTATCAGTTTTCATCCAATGATCACTTATTGGTCATACAAATAAGATGACGGCATTTTACTCGCACGTTCCATGAAAATCCTTTGCAAAGCGTAATGTTTCAAATGCACAAAACTTTTATACTCTAAGAAATCAGGATTGCACCAGTACAAGCAGCCTGATGTTTGACGAGTATTTAACTTGTTATGAATAACATAGAATAGCAGCCATTCACTTTTTCTACGAATCAGGAACCCTCCATGAGTAAGTCTGAAAATCTTTACAGCGCAGCGCGCGAGCTGATCCCTGGCGGTGTGAACTCCCCTGTTCGCGCCTTTACTGGCGTGGGCGGCACTCCACTGTTTATCGAAAAAGCGGACGGCGCTTATCTGTACGATGTTGATGGCAAAGCCTATATCGATTATGTCGGTTCCTGGGGGCCGATGGTGCTGGGCCATAACCATCCGGCGATCCGCAATGCCGTGATTGAAGCCGCCGAGCGTGGTTTAAGCTTTGGTGCACCAACCGAAATGGAAGTGAAAATGGCGCAACTGGTGACCGAACTGGTCCCGACCATGGATATGGTGCGCATGGTGAACTCCGGCACCGAGGCGACGATGAGCGCCATCCGCCTGGCCCGTGGTTTTACCGGTCGCGACAAAATTATTAAATTTGAAGGTTGTTACCACGGTCACGCTGACTGCCTGCTGGTGAAAGCCGGTTCTGGCGCACTCACGTTAGGCCAGCCAAATTCGCCGGGTGTTCCGGCAGATTTCGCCAAACATACCTTAACCTGTACTTATAACGATCTGGCCTCTGTACGCGCCGCGTTTGAGCAATACCCGCAAGAGATTGCCTGTATTATCGTCGAGCCGGTGGCAGGCAATATGAACTGCGTTCCACCGCTGCCAGAGTTCCTGCCAGGTCTGCGCGCGCTGTGCGACGAATTTGGCGCGTTGCTGATCATCGATGAAGTGATGACCGGTTTCCGCGTAGCGCTGGCTGGCGCACAGGATTATTACGGTGTGGAACCGGATCTCACCTGCCTCGGTAAAATCATCGGCGGTGGAATGCCTGTAGGCGCATTCGGTGGTCGTCGTGATGTAATGGATGCGCTGGCCCCGACCGGTCCGGTCTATCAGGCGGGGACGCTTTCCGGTAACCCGATTGCGATGGCTGCTGGTTTCGCCTGTCTGAATGAA
>OBWK01001002.1_pt1 | contig 9912 bp, 6 predicted proteins | sample 1495251 | NCBI WGS metagenome assembly OBWK01 (sample SAMEA2580065, study PRJEB22360) | human gut metagenome | biome: human gut; feature: human-associated habitat; material: faeces | place: Denmark | collected 2008/2010 | reverse complement strand
GTATTTGCGGATATCAATGAACAGATTGCGGACGGAGCCTTTTCAATTCCATTGTTAAAGGACACTGCGCTGAGTGAGCGGGAGGTGGAAACACTCTATCAGCTGGATATGACGAAAATAGAAAGCTGTATGGTGAAAACCGCTGCTGTGCAGGCACAGCTTGGAGAAATTGCATTGTTTCAGGTGAAGAAGGAACATGAGGGGGATGTGAAGAAGGCGATTAAAAGCCGCAAGGAAGCATTGGAAAAGCAGTGGGGCGCTTATGTTCCGGAGGCGGCAGACCTGCTGTATCAGGCAAAAGAAGGCAGAATCGGTCAGTATTATTACTTTGTTCTTGGTTCAGACAGTGAAAAGGTGGTAAACTATATGCAGAAGATGGATGCATAACGCATGCATTTATGGTATAGTAGAGCAGTTAATGAAGCAAGGCAGGTGAAGGTATGAAGTGGATCATGGATCTGTATCGGGAATTTACATCGTTTGAAGGAAGTCTCTTTAAATACTCCCTTTCTTTTTCTCTGCTGCTGGCACTTGCCCCCAGTCTGCTGCTGATTGCGATGCTGTTTCGCTTTGCATATCTGCCGATGGATATCATTATGAAGTTTCTGATCAGCTTTATGCCGGATATGAGTATGGACGGACTGGATCAGGTATTTCAGTTCTTCGCAAATCAGAATTACAACATCACCTCCTTTATTGTGACAATGTGCGTGTCCTTTTATCTGGCAAGCAGGAGCATTTTCTCCTTTCTGCTGATCAGTGCCTCCCATGAGAGTGTAGAGGTTCCCAAGTGGTCGATTCGCATTAAGTCCGTGGTGCTGTTTGTGTCCCTTGTTCTGTTGCTGGTCTTATCCATATTCATAGCAACAAGGCTGAATGAGTTTCTGCCGATTGTGTCCGCAGTTATCATGCTGCTGTTGTTCACCATGATGTATCGGGCATTGAGCTTTCGGAAGCGGAACTGGTCATTCGGTATCATCGGAGCGATGTTTTCAACCATCTGCATCCTGGGGCTGGCTGCCTTATTTGTAACAATTGTCAGTCATTTTACATCCTATAAGGATGTTTACGGCCCTCTTGCATCTCTGGTCACCCTGCTGCTGGCCATCTATCTGATATCCTGCATCATTTATCTGGGATTTTGTCTGAATCTGATTTGTGAGGAGGATTATGGCAGAGAGGAAGCACTGCCGTTAAAAAATGAGAAGTTTTTTATTCTGTGCAGTGAGCTGACGAAGAGAATACGCAGCCGTTTTTAAAGAAGGAAGAGGAAGAATTATATGAAAGTAACTATAAAGAAAACAGGGATCAACGGGGAAGGAATCGGGTATATCGACCGCATGCCGGTATTTGTACCGCAGGCACTGATCGGTGAGGAAGTGGAAATCCGCATTGTGGATAAACAGAAGCGCTATGCGACAGCGGAGCTGCTGCGGGTGGTTAAGAGCAGTAAGAACCGCATCCGTCCGAAATGTTTTATTCAGAATACCTGCGGTGCCTGTCCACTGATGATTGCCCGTTATCCGGCACAGCTGGAATACAAGCAGGATCTGTTGAAGCAGTCTCTGATAAAATATGCGCAAATCGATCCTAGAAAGGTTGCCCGTGTAAAGGCGAGTGAGGATGTATTCGGTTACCGGAATCAATTTAAGCTGCCCTGTGCCATGGAGGAAGGACGTCTGGTCAGCGGCTTGTTTATGCCGAATTCCAATTATTTTATCGATGTAAAAAAATGCTGGATACATGAGGACGGTCTGGAACGGGTCCGTATGGATATCATGCATGTGTTGAATACACACGACTGTGTGTCCTATAATCCGCATGATAAAAAAGGTATCCGCAATCTGGTGGTTCGCGGCTTTGACAATCGCTACCAGTGTACAATTGTTACGGGCAATGAAGAGCTTGATGAACGCCTGATTTCTGATCTGATGCGGATAAAGGGGCTTACGAGTCTGTGGCAGAGTATACATACAATTAAAAAGACACCGGAGGTGTTCGGTAATAAAATGATGCATCTGGCAGGTGAAACCAGTCTTGCGATGGAGCTGGACGGCTTAAAGCTTCGAATTTCACCGCGGTCATTCTTTCAGCTGAACAGCAAACAGGCAGTGCAGCTGTATCGGACGATTGCATCCATGGTGAAGGAGAACAATGAGCTGATCGTGGAGGCCTACAGTGGTATCGGTGCAATTTCCTTATATCTGAAGGATAAGGCAAAGGAAATCATCGGAATCGAAAGCATAAAGGATGCGGTCGTGAATGCCAATCAAAATGCAGCGCTGAATGGCTGCGAGCATGTTTCCTTTCTGTGTGACGATGCGGCAAACAAGCTGACCTATCTGTCAAAGAAACGCAGTATTGATGTACTGGTTGTGGATCCGCCAAGAAGCGGTCTGGATGACGCCATGCTGGAATGCATTCTGCGAAGTAAAATAAAAAATATCATTTATGTTTCCTGTAATCCGGCAACGCTTGGAAAGAATCTGGCTGTGCTGTGCTCACGTTATAATGTAGACAGGATTCAGCCAATTGATATCTTTCCTCATACTCCACACGTTGAGACGGTTGTTCTTTTGTCCCAACAAAAGCCGGATGACACCATAGAGATCGACCTGGACCTGGATGAGCTGGACGCTACTGCTGCCGAGACCAAAGCTACCTATGAAGAAATCAAGGCATATGCCTGGGATAAGCACCATTTGAAAGTATCCAGCCTGTATATCTCACAGATTAAACGCAAGTGCGGATTAGAGGTTGGCCAGAATTATAACCTGTCCAAATCTGAAAATCCGAAAGTGCCAAAGTGTCCGCCAGAAAAGGAAGCGGCCATTATGGATGCACTGAAACATTTTCAAATGATTTGAGGGAGGTTGATGAATATGGCAAAGAATATGACAGAAGATGCTGTTCGCGACTTAGCTCGTGAAGCTCTTGGTTTGGTTGATAGTGAAATTGCGCGTGCTGGTGTGGGGCAGCTTACTACATTCAATCAGCTTGGGTTCCCGGGAGTAGCCGATAAACCAGATGGTTGGTATCTACCGAATAATAAAAATGAGGTTGCAGTTGTTCTGGAAACGAAAGCAACTCGTATTACTCTTGGGCAAGCGCAGGTTGAGGAAGTTCTGAAAAACGTGCGCATTATGCAAACACAATATAAGAAGGTTGTAGGAATTCTATATAACGGAGAAGATATTCGTGTTTTCAAAGGTGAAGAGGAAGTAAAGACACCCACCAAGTTGCAGAGTGTTAGCTATTATCTGTCGCTGTATACCGTGGATAGTATTGATAAAGAGCGAATCTATGAATTAACTGCAAAGATCAATAATGGACTGCATTTTGAATTCGGTATTAAAAACCTGTATCATCGCATGATTTTTACTGCATGCGCTTTAGTAGCTGAACGTTATGGTGCTGGATTGCGGCGTCTAAAAGATATGGGGTATGCGACATTCCATACAGCAATTCATTCGACGCTGTCCAAATCGCTCGAAGATAGCCGAAAGCAAAATGCTAAAATTGATATTCTGTTGGAAGAATATTCCGATATTAAAATGAATACAACGGACAATCAGCAGGCAATCAATGATTTTATCGACTGGGTTGTTGAGATCTCCGAGTGTGTCAACTCAAATGAATGGCGTGGTGAAGACGTAATGGGCATCTTCTTTAACGAATTCAATCGTTATAAGAAGAAGTCTGAGGCTGGTCAGGTATTTACGCCTGAGCATATCACCGACTTTATGTATAAGATTCTTGATGTGAATAAAGATGACTATATATTGGACGCGACTTGCGGTTCAGGTGGCTTCCTTGTAAAGGCTATGGCAAATATGATCCGAGAGGCCGGAGGCATGCAGGCAGATGCAGCTGCCGAAATTAAGTCAAACCATCTTTATGGAATTGAGTTTGACCGCGAAATTTATGCATTGGCGTGCGCAAACATGCTGATCCATAAAGACGGCAAAACCAACCTTGAGCAGATGGATGCCCGTACTGATCCTGCCTGCAAGTGGATGAAATCGAAGCCTATCACGAAAGTTTTGATGAACCCGCCGTACGAGAACAAATATGGGTGCATGAAAATTGTTGAAAATGTGCTGGATAACGTTCCTGCTCACACGCAATGTGCATTTATCTTGCCTGATAAGAAGCTGGAAAAGGCAAGCAAGGCCCAGATGAAGCGTATTCTGAAGAATCATCGTCTGCGAAAAGTCATTAAATTGCCTGAAGACTTGTTCTTTGGCGTTGGTATCACTACAAGTATTTTTGTATTTGAAGCTGGCGTTGGGCAAGATGGAAAGGAATTCTTTGCTTGCTATATGGAGTCTGATGGACTTGCAACAGTTAAAAACAAAGGGCGGCATGATATTTACGGAAAGTGGGCAGCTATCGAGGCACATTGGGTTGAAGTCATGGAAAAGCAGTCCGGTGATGATACGTGTCAATGGGTTAATCCTGCCGAGCATTTGTCATATCAGGTACCACAGAAGCCGTTCGAGATTTTCGAGGAGGACTTCCGCAAGACCGCAATGGATTATCTGATGTTCCAAAAGGGAATCGATGCGAAGGTATTTGGTGAGAAGCTGATGACTACAGCAATATATTCGAGCCATGTAAGCTCTAATGAAAATACTGTGACCATCTCGATGCAGAAAGGTGGTGGCAGTAATGAAGAAGATTGATACCAGCAAGTGGAAAGAGTTCCTTATTGGTGATTTATTCGATATTCATCCAACTAAAGCTTATAAAAAAATTAATATTGAACTTTTTGAAGAAGATGGTGCGAACCCAGTTATTGTAAACACTGGGTTTAATAATGGAGTTGGCGGATATGCAAATTTGGAGTGCACAGAGAAAGCCGGAACCATTACATTTACTGACACAGCAGCGAAAAGTACAGATTCTTTTTTCTATCAAGAGAGAGATTTCATCGGTTATCCACATGTGCAAGGAATGTACGCCAAAACACATGAGTGGACAAGAAATGAAGGCCTGTTCTTAAATTCGGTAATAAAGTCGATTCTAAGAGGTCGGTATGATTTTATTCGAAAAATGACACGGGCTGAAATGCTAAAATTAAAAGTCAAATTGCCAGCAGTGATTCAGGCCGATGGAACATATATACCTGATTGGGCATATATGGGTACATATATGTCTGAGGTCATGCAAAATGCGGAGACTTACTTTAAGATTCTGAGGAAAGCTGATGGCGATAGGCATGAAGTTGATACTGCTAATTGGCGAGAATTTCGTGTAGGTGATTTGTTTCAGAATATTGTCAAACCGGTGGTTTTGCATACCAGGCAAGTTGTGGAATCACCGGAAGGTATTCCGTACGTTGTAAGAACAAAGTTCAACAACGGAATCAAATGTAGAGTTCAACCTGTAACAGGAGTGACACCAAGCCCTGCTGGTGTTATTTCGTGGGGTGCTGAAAATGCGACCTTTTTTTATCAACCTGAACCTTTTTTGTCGGGACGTGACATCTATTATATAGATACACGTGAATTTAATCCATTGGTGTGCATGTTTCTCGCATCATGTTTGCAAACTGTAGTTCATAAGTATCCTTATAATTTTGGCCTGTTTCCTGATTTGCTGAAGGAAGAAAAGATTAAACTTCCGGTTATTGCAGATGGTACGCCTGATTGGATTTATATGGGTGAGTACATGAGAATGAGGATGGAAAGCGCAAAAACCGATTTGGTTAATATGCAGTCAGCTTTATAAGCAAACCATCATAAAGCCCGTCGACCTACTGGTCGGCGGGCTTTATACATGACTATTTCATTTTGGATTCTGAAAATTTAGGAATTCTGAATACGTAAGAATATTATCTTCTCCAACCATTTCTGTAAGGAATTTTCTAAACACTCGATCAATAGGGACAGAAACGAAAAAATAAAGCCGTTTTTTAGGCCTGGAACAACACACATAAAACAAATTGCGATTCCTTATGTATGCTGCCTCTTTATCCTGTGGATATCCATTTTTAATCATAGGGACATAAGTTTCAAACTGATACTGATTCCATCCTTTGCTTATAACAAAAATCACATTATCGTATTCCTCGCCTTTAACGCCATGCTCTGTAGAAAAGTCTGCTTCCGGATGAAAATAATTGATTGCTGCCAAAAACTGTTCGTATTCTATGTCCAAAAAATCCTTAATTGTCACATCGGCTCCCGAATACATTGTTTCTGGTGCATTTAGATATAGATCATAATACCCTTCAATTTTTGCTGGAATCGGAATCAACTTTGATTCAAATACCGTTTGAAGAACATCTACACTGGTTTTTTTGCGTGCTATTTTCAAAGCTTCTTGTAGGTTTTTCCATTTAACTTTTTCAGATTTTTTGGTGATAGGATAACGCTTTAGTTTCAGCGTGTCAAACAGTAACTGCATATCATTGGTTTCTAAGGCTTGATATATTGGTTCAAGCTGTTCCATAAAAAATAGCAGAAATGGATCTTCTTTATCTCTAAGACCATCCTTTAAGATATCTAAAAGTTTATTATATCCCTGTTGGGCAGCGAGAACTCGATGTGTAATCATTAATGTCTTTACATTTTCACTGGCAGGAATGCAGCTGTGTTTAATATGCTCCATTAGACCATTAAGTCTTTCTTTTAATTCAGGCGAAGGCAAATCGCCCTTGAAATTTCGGTCCGTTCTTCGCTCTCCTATATAATCATCACATGTAATAACTGTGACTTCTCCAGCAAAGTTGTCAATGGCAGAGCGCTGAGGAAGCTCCGGTCTAATAAAGTTTAATAGATCTACAATTTTAGGTGCAGAACGGAAATTGGCCCCCTTCTTTATTTCAACAATATTTTCGTGCTGTATTAAACCGCATGCCTTATTTGATTGATAAATGGTTTGCCATGAGTCTCCAAAAAATCCAAATTGAGGACCAGAATTGAGTGATATAAAGTATTCCAAAAATCGGTCAATAATTGGTTTTAAGGAATCTTGATATTCGTCTATTAGAATTAATGGATATTTATCGCTAAAAACGCGGCGAAATTTTGCATTATCTAAAAGAGCAGCAAACAATCGAATGACATCATCATGGTAAAGATACATGATACCATTTTCATTATATCGATGTCCTAATGTATACTCTACTTTTCTAATTGCAAAAAAATCTCCTTCGGTTGACCGAAATGTCTCATCTTCACTTATAAATTTGATGAGGGTACTCTGGTATTGCTTAATTGCATTCCATGCAAAAGAGTGAATTGTTGACGGAATAATAAAAGAATCATTTGCAAGCCGTCCGGAGATAACATCCACTGCGGCATTTGTATAAGTAATACATACTACATGCTGGTTCTTTTTGCGGTACTGCTTCCATTTATTTACTTGTATCCACTCAATAACCTTATTAAGTGAATAGGTTTTGCCTGACCCGGCCCCAGCTTCAACACGAAAATTATATCCCTTTTGAAGGGTATCGATAATCTGTAAGTCTATTTTATTAGCTTCCTCTTGTGCTAACTCAAAGTTTGATTTTTGAGGTTCCTTTGACATACGTTTCCCCTCCTTACACAAGGACTTTTTGCTTATTGAGCCATACCAGACCATCTTTAAGATACTTGGGAATAGAATAATCAGGGCAATCACAAATCAATCTGAGCGCAAAATCTGTTTTACTTTTTTCTGTAAATTCCAATTTTTCCTCTGTAACAGGATCAGCTAACCCATAAAAAGCTCTATTCACGTTTTTGATGGCTTCTTCTAAGGATCTTCCGCATAGTCCATTTTCAGCAACCTGAAATTCTATATGGCATTTATCTATGGTTTTCTCGTCAGCTGTTAGATTTATAATATCTTCTAATTTTATTTTGCTTTTGTCAGCACTTGGTAACCCCTTTACTTGTCTAACCCACCATTTAATTGTTGAATTTGATGTGGTTTTCCCTTTGCTCACAACAGATTTAGTTCTCCCATCTTTCATTGCATCAATATCAGTAATAATCAAGCAGGGAATCCCCAAAAAGCGAACAAATGGTATAAATTTATATGCATATGCCCCGCCGATTTCAATTAATGCATAATATTGAGCTGGAAGCTTATATGTTATGGGCGCAAACAGTCCTGATTTATCACATTTTTCTATCATGTCCGGGACAAGCAAACGTTCCGATGCACCTTCCACAAAAATAACCTTATCAGCAAAAAACAGGTCGCAACGGCTCAACGTTAGATACTTCTTGATAAAATCCATATTTTCGGGATCTTCTGCACCAAAAGCGCCTAAATCCTTATAAACAACGCCTCTTTTTGTCTTTTGTGCATACCGGATGTTGGAAAAATCCATAGTATTAGCAATATGTGCCGAATGCGAAGTCAGAAAGGTTTGAATATGTACATCCGATATTTTTGATAAGAATGTTTGTAAATATCCTGCGAACGTGTGCTGCATTTGGGGATGCATGTGTGATTCCGGCTCTTCGACAAATAATAATGGAATACATGCTGTGTGATCTTGCTTAATTTTTTCTGAGAAATCAGCAAGTAAAAATTCCATCTTTATAAGATTTTTGTAGCCAAGGCCATTATGTGAGCTTGGAAGAGCTTCCCCGGCAAGTGGAGCCGTATAGGTTAATTCTGTTTGGTCTTTTATCTGATTATCAATTTGTAGTTTAGTGTTGACTCCAAGCTGCAATTCCTCTCCGTTCGGATAACCAAAGCCAATAGCCTTTCCAACAATCGAGCTGAGGAGATTACTGCTTTCCCTTTGAATGGATTTGTTTGCTTCCTCAACAGTTTCACGTAGCTTTAATACATCTGCTGCTATTTTGGGGTCTAAATTTTTTATATCGACACTAAAATAGCTACTAATCAGCGTTCCTAAAGAATTATAATTTTGCTCTGTGGCTTCCCCTAATACACGTTCTGCTGGTATTGGATAGAATGGAAAAAGATCTGCCAATTCTTTTTGTGTTTTTATTTGTACATCTGCTTTGTCCTTGGGATTAATAGCATATATAACCAATTCAAACATTTTTGAGAAATTTGCAGAACATACCTCTTTTGTTTCTTGAGGATCTAAGGCAAATGTCCCGTCTTTATAAAAACAGGTATGGAAACAGTTACGCAACGATTCCTCATCCATTTTCAATGAGTATTCAGCTTTAACTAATGCAGTTGTTGTATCAACATCTACATCAATAATAAATGGGGAAAGTGCTCCTAAATTATCTTCCGCATCATCTAAAGAGTAATCGATGAGGAACTCTATTGATGTTAACGGTAATCTTTTGCATAGCTGTTCATACGTTATCTTTTTTCTCATAAATTGAGCCAACAGTATAAACGCATATTTTCGCCTCTGCAAAGGATAATCATCGTATGATAAAACCCTATTTTTAACCACCTTCTCTAAAATGTTCATACACGATGTTTTTGCTGTATTGTTGCGGCCAACAATTAAGGTTATGTTTTGATGAACATCCAGTTCGGCATTAACAATTAATCGGAAATTATTTATTGTAATTTTTGATAAAAGCATGATAAACCTCCTTACACCGTATAGCTAACAGACAATGTATGCTTGTTTTACGTTCATAGGTTCCACATGACGTGTTAGGTATGTGATTGCTTTTTTAGCGAATACTTGACTAATCATTCGATCCCATTCTGCAAGTTTTCGGATTTCCGTTGTCCGGTTCACAAAGTCAAAATATATTTCGCCCCATTCGCCATCGTAGTCTACCTGATACAGATAGATTGCGGTGGCGATTTCTTTTTTCTTTCTGGTAATGTTTTTGCGTTTTAGATGCACAGCGTGCAGAATACCCTCTTCTACCAAAATAGTGGTGAGTTTGTCCAGCGCCTTACGATATGCACGTTCCGCACCACTGGTTCCGCTTCCCTCAAACAGAGTAGCAAGCTCCTCAA
>OBWK01000993.1_pt1 | contig 9997 bp, 6 predicted proteins | sample 1495251 | NCBI WGS metagenome assembly OBWK01 (sample SAMEA2580065, study PRJEB22360) | human gut metagenome | biome: human gut; feature: human-associated habitat; material: faeces | place: Denmark | collected 2008/2010 | reverse complement strand
AGTAGATCGTCAAAGCGGTTACGGCAAATAAAAAAAGGTTTCTACAGATACGGGGTCTTTACTTGTCAGAGTTGAGAGGGACGAGTGAAGCCCCGTATTTTATATTGACGAAAGTACATGATGTTTACAAAATTTCAAATAATGAAACTCATTGAAACAATATAAAAATAATGATATTCTATACGGAGTATGTACCGTAATTACGACAATATACGAGCGGAGGACGGGAAAACATGAAATTTATTTTATTTTTTATTATGGTCTGTCTACTTATAGGAGGACAGATTTTAGGGGCCAAGTTTCAAATAAAATCATTTAATGAGGCTTTGAAACGGCTTCATAAAAAAGGCAACGTCGGCGTAGGCACTAAAAAGAGAAAGGTGGGGCCCGGTTATGTAGTGCTCCTGGCCTGTGATTCGCAAGGAACGATTACAGGGGGAGAGTTGATGCGAGGAATTACGGTTTTTAATAGTTTTAAGGAGTACGGAAAATGGAACGGACAATCCATTTATGATGTAAACGCTCGACTTAAAGCCGGTAATGAAGAAGCACGAGACGAGTACAGCGGATATATTGCGGCTTTGGATGCCTTGGAAGAAAAATTGGCGGAGCAGACTGCCGGTGAGGAGGTCAAAAGATAATGGAATTTATTGCCATGTGCGCCAATTCATTTATCGACTTGTTCAAGGCAGGGGCGCAAATCTTTACAGGCTTTGTTACGGGAATCATCCCTCTTGTAGTCGTTTTGATGACGGCCGTCAACTCATTGATTAAGCTCATAGGAGAACAGCGGTTTTACGGATTTGCCCGAAAAGCGACAAAATATAAGCTTACACGCTATACGTTGGCACCCGTTTTATCCGTTATATTCTTAACGAGCCCCATGTGTTTTACTTTCGGACGTTTTGTAGAGGAAAAGTATAAGCCGGCTTTTTATGATGCACAGGTAAGCTTTGTGCACCCTGTTACGGGACTCTTTCCTCATGCCAACGGAGGCGAACTTTTCGTGTACATGGGTATTGCTGCGGGTATTCAGGCACTGGGATATCCTTTGGGGGATTTAGCGGTTCGCTACTTTCTTATCGGCATAGTAGTTATCTTTTTACGCGGAATCATTACGGAACGAATTTATATATACATGAATCGTAAAGCGGGACGAAAGGTATAGGTGACACATGTATAAATCAGTAGTTGTTTGCAAAGGTGCCGGCGGTTGGGGCGGGCCGATTACACTGATACCTACCGCACAACGACATGTTATTCTCAGCGTGACCGGAGGAGGAATTCACCCTATTGCCAAGCAACTGGGTGAATTATCGGGGTGTGAAGTTGTCGACGGTTTTACGACAGGAGTCAATGACTCGGAAATTCTGGCCGTCGTGATTGATTGCGGAGGTACGGCACGGTGCGGTGTTTATCCCCGGAAGGGCATTCACACGATTAACGTGGTTCCCGTCGGGCGTAGCGGGCCTTTGAGTAAATATATAACCGAAGACTTATACGTATCGGGTGTGACGCCGCAGTGTCTTGCTTATGCAAGTAAAGAGGCTGTCGTGCGCGAAGCGGCAAAAGAAGCTGCCTCCGTATCGGCGAGCAAGGAACCTGAAAAAGTGCGGCAGTCATCGGCTAACATAGTGACCCGGATGGGCATCGGCATCGGCCAGGTGGTCAATAAATTTTATGCTGCCGGTAGAGAATCTATCGATATAACCATCAAAAGTATTTTACCTTTTATGGCCTTTGTCAGCATGATTTTAGGAATTATTACGGCTACGGGTGTCGGTAATGTTGTAGCTGTTACCATTTCTCCCGTCGCCGCATCCTTGCCGGGGATGTTGATCTTGGCACTCGTGTGTGCTCTCCCTTTTATTTCACCTGTCCTCGGCCCGGGAGCGGTTATTGCACAGGTTATAGGTACGCTTTTAGGAGCGGAAATCGGTTTGGGGCATATCCCTCCGCAATATGCTCTGCCGGCTCTCTTTGCCATTGATGCACAAGTCGGCGCCGACTTTATTCCTGTCGGCCTGAGTCTTGGTGAAGCGGAACCGGAAACCATCGAACTGGGCGTGCCTGCCGTCTTGTATTCACGCATGATTACAGGTCCTTTGGCCGTATTATTGGCCTATGCCGCATCGGTAGGCTTGTATTAGACTCTTTCCGTCTTCCTCCAGGGGAGACGGAATTTTTATTGTTTAGGCGACTTTGACTTTTTGCCCTTTATGAGGTATGATAGATGAGCATAAAGAAAAGTATGCTTACATAGAAGGGAGTTTTGAAAAGTGGCTGAAGAAAGATATGAGTTTCAGGCTGAAACAAAACAATTATTGGATCTTATGATTCATTCTATTTATACAAACCGTGAAATATTTCTGCGTGAATTGATTTCCAACGGCTCCGATGCTATTGATAAATTACATTATGAAGCATTGACGAATCGCGATTTATTGGAAGGCGATACGGAATTTTCTATTCGACTGGCCATAGATAAGGATAAGAAAACTTTGACTGTTGCCGACAACGGTATCGGTATGGACAAGGAAGATATTAAAGCCAATATCGGCACTATTGCCCGGTCAGGGACTAAGGCCTTTTTGGAACGTTTGAAAGCGGAAAAAGAAGATAGTGAAAACGTATCGGACAAGGAATTAATCGGTCAGTTCGGCGTCGGCTTTTACTCGGCATTTATGGTTGCTAAAGCCGTTACGGTCTTGACCAGAAAGGCCGGTACGGATACCGGATATTGCTGGAAATCTACGGGTGACGGTTCATACACCTTAACGGAATGCGATGTTAAACATCACGGGACGGCTGTCGTACTGGAATTGAAAGATGAATTTACAACAGGTGAGGATGATTTCCTTGATGAAAGTCGCCTTTCCGAATTAGTTAAAAAGTACTCCGACTATATTCGCTATCCCATTATGATGAATGTAACGGTAAAAGAAGTACCGAAAAATGAAGATGGTCAGCCCGTTGAAGGAGCTGATCCGATTGAAAAAACGGAATTGAAGACGTTGAATTCCATGCAGCCCTTGTGGACTCGGAACAAGTCGGATATTAAGGACGAAGAATATGCCGACTTTTTCCGTCATCAGTTCTATGAATGGGAAAAGCCTATGGAAGTATTCCATACAAAGGCTGAAGGAACGGTTGAATACACGGCACTTTTGTTCATTCCCGGCAGTGCTCCTATGAATCTGTATTACAGTGATTATGAACCGGGCATTCAATTGTATTCACGTCATGTATTTATTATGGATAAGTGCAAAGATTTACTTCCCGAATACTTGCGGTTTGTCAAGGGGCTTGTCGATTCTCCCGACCTGTCCCTCAATATTTCGCGTGAAATGTTGCAACAAAGCCGTAATTTAAAAGTTATCGGTAAGAATTTGGAAAAGACTATTTTAAAAACGCTGGCTCGAAAGGCGGAAAAAGAACGTCCTGAATACGAAAAGTTCTGGAACGAGTTCGGAAAGTCGATTAAAATCGGCATTTACAGCGGTATGATGACCGGAGAAAACAATGCGGACAAGCTTAAGGACTTGGTACTCTTTTATTCGGCTCGTCAAGGTCGTCTCGTTACCTTGAAAGAATATGTAGAGGCTATGAAGGACGGGCAGCAGAAGATTTATTATGCTGTAGGTAAAGACAAGGAAAGCATTGATGCCTTGCCGCAGACGGAATTGCTGAAGGATCGAGACCTGGATGTATTGTATCTTTTTGACCCCGTAGATGAATTCGCCATTGAGGCTCTTCATGAATACGACGGTAAGTCCTTCCATTCTGTAAGCCGCGGCGACTTGGACTTGGATGACGATACATTTAAGGAAGAAAAAAAGAAAAACGAAGACTTGGCTAAAGATAATGAAGGTCTGTTACAAGACGTGAAAAAAGCCTTGGAATCGAAAGTGGTGGATGTACGCCTTTCCAATCGGTTAAAAAGCGGTGCCGTTTGCCTCGTGGCCGATGCGGCAGGGCCGTCTGTAGCCATGGAACAGGCTTTTGCCGGTGCGGATAATCCGTTTATGAAGGCCCGGCGTATTTTGGAAATCAATCCTCATCATGAATTATTCAATAAACTGAAGACTTTACATGACGGAGAAACGAACGAGGATGCATTCAAAGAGTACAGTGAACTCTTATACGATCAGGCACTATTATTGGAAGGAATTATGCCGGAAGATCCTGTTGTCTTTGCGCAACGCCTTGCAAAAATGATGGCTAAATAAGTTGACGGAGCGGTTCGTAGCCGCTCCGTTTTTTTACCCGTTTGCGTGTACATATGTTCGGTCTTGTGCTAAAATAATAAGACTTACGAAGTATAGTTTCGTAAAGAAACGGAGCATCAGTTTATGAATGTAGAAGAAAGAAATAAAGATTATGATCGGTCTCGGCCTTTTCGCGTTGAATCTCCCTTTGAACCTACGGGAGATCAGCCGGCAGCCATAGATTCATTGGCACACGGTATTGAAAGCGGGCAGTGGGCTCAAGTATTATTGGGAGCCACGGGAACCGGTAAGACATATACGATGGCCAAACTGATTGAGCGGGTTCAAAAGCCTACGTTAATCATTGCTCACAATAAAACCTTGGCAGCCCAATTATGCAGTGAATTCAAGGCTTTTTTTCCGGATAATGAAGTGGGCTATTTTGTCAGCTACTATGACTATTACCAGCCGGAAGCCTATATCCCTACAACGGATACATATATTGAAAAGGATTCGGCCATTAATGATGAAATAGATAAGCTGCGTCATTCGGCGACGATGAGTCTTTTCGAACGGCGTGACGTGATTATAGTCGCTTCCGTATCGTGTATATACGGCTTGGGTGACCCGGAAGATTACAGTGATTTGGTACTGTCCTTGCGTTTAGGGCAGGAGAAATCTCAAACTGAAATTTTACGAAAACTCGTGGATATTCAATATACACGAAACGATTTAGATTTACAGCGCGGGACCTTTCGCGTACACGGGGACACGATTGAAGTCTTTCCGGCGGCTTTCGACAGTTCCGTCATTCGTATCGAAATGTTCGGTGATGAAATCGATCGCATGACGGAAGTGGATGTGCTGACAGGGGAAGTTTTGGCTGAACGAAAGCATATAGCCGTCTATCCTGCCAGTCATTACGTAACGACGAAGGAAAAGATGCAAAGAGCACTCGGTACAATCAGCGAAGAGTTGAAAGAAAGATTGCAATATTTGAAGAGCCGGGAACGGCTGTTGGAAGCACAGCGCTTAGAACAACGTACGCGGTATGATATGGAAATGATGGAAGAAATGGGATATTGTTCGGGCATAGAAAACTATTCTCGGCATTTGTCGGGCCGCAAGGCCGGAGAAGCACCGTATACCTTGCTTGATTACTTTCCCGACGATTTTATGATTCTCATCGACGAATCGCATGTTACCATACCGCAGCTTAGAGCTATGTATGCAGGCGATCAGTCACGTAAGGAGTCTCTTGTCGAATACGGGTTCAGACTTCCGTCGGCTAAGGATAACAGACCTTTGAATTTTGATGAGTTTACGGAACGGATTAATCAGATTGTCTATGTCAGTGCGACGCCCGGTGACTATGAGATGGAAGTACAGACCAATTTGGCCCAGCAAATCATTCGGCCTACAGGACTTCTGGACCCGAAGGTGGAGGTCCGCCCCGTTACGGGGCAGATGGACGATTTGCTCGGTGAAATTCGCAAGCGCATTGAAAAGAAAGAACGAGTTTTAGTAACGACGCTGACTAAAAAAATGGCGGAAGATTTGACTGAATTTTTAAAGGAAACGGGTATTCTTGTGCGGTATTTGCACTCGGATATTGCTACTATAGAACGGGCCGAAATCATTCGTGATTTACGGGCGGGCGTATTTGATGTTCTCGTCGGCATTAACTTGTTGCGCGAAGGGCTGGATATGCCGGAAGTCTCGTTAGTCGCTATTCTCGATGCGGATAAGGAAGGCTTTTTAAGATCCGACACGGCTTTGATACAGACTATGGGGCGAGCGGCTCGTAACGAACACGGCACCGTTATCATGTATGCCGATACGGTAACGGGATCCATGCAACGGGCTATGGACGAAACGGAACGTCGTCGGGCCGTACAGGAAGCCTATAATAAGGAGCACCATATTACACCCAAGTCGGTTAAGAAAGAGGTTGTAAACTTAATTGAACTGACGAAGGTGAGTGAAGAAGAAAAAGGCTACGGAGCTGCCGATGAATTGCTTACTAAAGAAGCCTTGCACAAGGTCATTCACTCATTGACTCAGGAAATGAAAAAGGCGTCAAGGCAGTTGGAATTTGAAAAGGCGGCGGAAATAAGAGATCGCCTGGGACTGTTACGACAAGAACTGTCGCAAATGAGTCATGACGACACGTTACCGAAAGAATTGGCCGGACAGGCCGATATGCCGTCGGCACGCACGGTTCGTAAGGTTCGCCATCCGTCGGCACGCCGTCGTAAGAGTGAGGCCGTAGAAAAAGGAAAGTCAATGAAGAGGAGTAAGGACTGAGGTATGTCTGAAGCGAAAATTATTATAAAAGGTGCCAGACAGCACAACTTAAAAAACATAGATCTCGTATTGCCGCGTGATAAATTCGTTGTCATTACGGGACTTTCCGGGTCGGGAAAGTCATCCTTGGCCTTTGACACGATTTATGCGGAAGGGCAGAGGCGTTATATAGAGTCTCTGTCAGCCTATGCACGGCAGTTTTTGGGACAAATGGATAAGCCTGATGTAGATTACATTGAAGGCTTATCTCCGGCTATTTCCATCGACCAGAAGACAACCAGCCGCAATCCCCGTTCCACTGTCGGAACGGTTACGGAAATTTATGACTATCTTCGCCTTCTTTATGCTCGTGCAGGTGAAGCCTTTTGTCCGTCGTGCGGTAAACCCATTCGTCAGCAGACCATAGAACAGATGACCGATTCTGTCCTGGCCTTGGGAACCGGACAGAAAATCATGGTCATGGCACCTGTTGTTGACGGCCGCAAAGGAACTCATCAAAAGCTTTTGGAAAGGCTTGTTAAAGACGGGTATGTGCGTGTACGTGTAGACGGAGAAATTTATTTGTTATCCGATGATATTCATCTTGATAAGAATAAAAAACATACGATTGAAGTCGTCGTGGATCGCTTGGTTGTAAAGAAAGAAATCGAGACACGTCTTACCGACTCATTGGAAACGGCCGCCGCTTTAAGCGACGGTATTGTACATGTGCTGAAGGTTGATACTCGGGAAGTTTTTACGTTCAGCCAAAACTTTGCTTGCCCCGATTGCCATGTCAGCTTACCGGAAATCGAACCGCGACTGTTTTCATTTAACAGCCCTTTCGGAGCTTGCCCGGCCTGCTCCGGCATCGGCAGCACGATGGAAGTGGACCGGAAACTTGTTTTACCCGATGAACATAAAACTTTTCTGGACGGTGCCGTTGCGGCTTTAAGCAATAACCCCAATTCCTGGTTTATGAGGCAGCTCGGAGGATTGTTGGCGGGACACGGCTATTCCTTGGAGAATACCTTTGCCGATTTGGATGAAGAAACTCAAGACAAGGTCATGAACGGGTCGGAAGAAGAATGCACCTTTGACTATGAAAATTTAAGAGGCGAAGTAAAGACCTTTACCACACCTTTTGAAGGGATTATTCCCATGGTGCGGCGCCGTTATAAAGAGGCATCTACCGATATGATGCGAGATCAGTTTGAGGAGTTCATGTCTGTTAAGCCGTGTTCGGCTTGCCACGGTTCGCGGCTTCGCCCCGAGGCGCTGGCCATTAAGGTCGGCGGCCTGGATATTCATGAATTGACGGAGCTTACAGTAAGCCGGATGATTACCTTCTTTGACGATCTGCAGTTAACGGAAAAGCAGGCTCTCATCGGTAAACAAGTGTTAAAAGAAATTCGTGCACGGTTGTCTTTTTTGGCTACCGTTGGTCTCGACTATCTGACATTGGCACGAACGGCCGGCACTTTGTCGGGCGGTGAAGCCCAACGTATTCGACTGGCGACTCAAATCGGAGCCGGTTTGGTGGGAGTCCTGTATATTCTGGACGAACCGTCCATCGGGTTGCATCAGCGGGACAATGACAGGCTCCTGTCGGCGCTTAAACACCTGCGTGATGCGGGAAATACGTTGATTGTCGTTGAGCATGACGAGGACACGATGCATGCTGCCGATTGTATTGTCGATATCGGTCCGGCTGCGGGAGAACATGGAGGCCGTGTCGTGGCGCAGGGAACGGCGGCAGAAATTATGAAATGCCCTGAATCGTTAACCGGGCAGTATTTATCGGGCAAGAGATTTATTCCTTTGCCGGAAAAAAGACGAGTCGGTAACGGTACGTTTATTGAGATTCAAGGCGCGAAAGAAAACAACTTACGGAATATAGATGTACGAATTCCCGTAGGCACGCTTACGGTTGTAACCGGTGTCAGCGGTTCCGGTAAATCTACTCTGGTCAATGAAATTCTTTACAAAGGAATGGCAGAGGCGGTTTACGGGACGCCGCATCGTCCGGGTGAATTTAAGGCCATTAAGGGAACGGAATATATCGATAAAATTATTAATATAGATCAGGCTCCTATCGGGAGGACTCCTCGTTCTAATCCGGCTACGTATACGGGGGTTTTCGACTTTATTCGCCAACTTTTCAGTCAGACTGCGGAAGCCAAGATTCGCGGCTATAAGGCGGGGCGTTTCAGTTTCAATGTTAAAGGCGGTCGTTGCGAAGCTTGTCGCGGTGACGGTATCATTCGCATTGAAATGAACTTTTTGCCGGACGTATATGTGCCGTGCGAAGTATGCCACGGTGCCCGTTATAATAGAGAAACGCTGGAAGTGAAGTATAAGGGTAAAAATATTTCTGAAGTCCTCGATATGACGGTAGACGAAGGGGTTGAGTTCTTTGCCAATGTGCCGCGAGTGCTGAACAAGTTAAAGTCTTTACAAGACGTGGGACTCGGGTATATACGTTTGGGGCAGCCGGCGACAACCTTATCGGGCGGCGAGGCTCAGCGTGTCAAACTGGCTACGGAATTGTCAAAACGTAGTACGGGCCGGACCTTATACATTCTCGATGAACCGACTACGGGGTTACACAGTGCGGATATTCATAAGCTTATGAATGTGTTGCAATTGCTTGTCAACGGAGGGGATACCGTCGTTGTTATTGAGCATAATCTGGATGTTATTAAAGTCGCGGATTATCTTATCGACTTGGGGCCTGAAGGCGGCAACGGAGGCGGTACGATAGTAGCTACGGGCACACCTGAAGAAGTGTGCAAGGTTGCGGCCTCGTATACAGGTAAGTTTCTGGCCCCTGTTTTGGAACGTACGAAAAAATTGATGAAAAAGAAGAGGTAAGTCATGGCCGTCCGTGAAGACGTGTTGGAAAAAATTAAAGAACTGACTACCGAACCCGGCGTGTATTTATGGAAGGACGAAAAGGGACGGATCATTTACGTAGGCAAGGCCGTTAATCTACGCAATCGTGTCAAAAGTTATGTGCGCAAGGACTCGAACAGGGCTGTCAAGGTGGCGGCCATGATGAGTCATGCCGTCGACTTGGAAACAATTGTCGTCGCCAACGAAGCGGAAGCACTGATTTTAGAAAATACGCTTATAAAAAAGCATCATCCGCGTTATAACATTATGTTGCGTGATGATAAGACCTATCCCTATATTAAAGTGACGCTTAATGAAGAATATCCTCGTGTTTTTATGACAAGACGCGTCTTACGGGACGGAGCCCGTTACTTCGGACCCTTCGCCGATGCCGGGGCGGTTCATCGCGTTCTGAAGTTGATGCAGACGGCCTTACATTTGCGGACGTGTCGTTCCATGAAGGTGGAACGGCCGTGTTTGCAGTACCATTTAGGACATTGTGAGGCTCCCTGTGTAAACTATATAAGCAAGACTGCTTATCAGAAACAGGCCCGACTGGCTGTGGATGCCCTGGAAGGTCGCAACAAGACTCTCTACAGGGAGTTACA
>OBWK01000988.1_pt1 | contig 10016 bp, 7 predicted proteins | sample 1495251 | NCBI WGS metagenome assembly OBWK01 (sample SAMEA2580065, study PRJEB22360) | human gut metagenome | biome: human gut; feature: human-associated habitat; material: faeces | place: Denmark | collected 2008/2010 | reverse complement strand
AAGTAAAGTACTAGCATTCTATTATTCTAGCAACACCCTAAGATAAAGCGCTTACGAATATAGTAGAAAAAACTGGACTATTGAACATGTTTGTTGTTTATTAGATGATGTACTAAAAAAGATTTTTAATATGGTGTTTTGTGATTATGAGACTTTAGAAAATATAAAAAAGCCAGATGATAAAAAAGAGAGGTCCCAGGGACCTTAAGAATTTCATCGGTTGAGGGTGCGTGGAAAGCATGATGCCAAGACAGAAAAATGATCGCCTGCCTGGTAAGTTGAGCGATCATTCGTAATTAATTAATATCAGGTAAACCGTCATCGGTAGCACCTTTCTTTATTAATATACTAACATTTGGTATATTTTATGTCAACGAATAAAAAAATAAAGGAGAGGTGATACATACTATGGATCAAGAAAAATTAAGAACCATATTGCAGATAGGTGAAACAATAGCAGTAGAATTTAAAAGATGCAGCAACCGAATAGAAAATGATGTATATCAAAGTGTATGCGCCTTTCTGAATCGTTTTGGTGGAGATATTTACCTTGGAGTAGAAGACAATGGGACTGTTTGTGGAGTTCCTGAAAATGCAGCAGGAGATATGGTAAAGAATTTTATAAAGATTATCAGTAATCCCAATATGTTTACTCCAACCATATATCTATCACCAGAAATTATAAAGTATGAAGGAAAAATGATCATTCATATTCATATACCAGTCAGCGCAGAAGTACACAGTTTCAAAAAGGAAGTTTATGACAGAGTAGATGATGCAGATGTAAAAGTTACTGCAACAGCTCAACTTGCAATGATGTATATTAGAAAACAGAATAGGTTTACAGAGAAACAGATTTATCCTTATATTTCACTGGAAGATTTTAGATTAGATTTATTGCCACGAATTAGAAAAATGGCAACAAATAATATAGAAGGTTTGCATAGTTGGGAAAGTATGAGTGATGAGGAATTATTGAGAAGTGCGGGATTATATGGAAAGGACAGAGCGACAGGAGAAAGTGGATATAACCTGGCAGCAGTTATGTTATTGGGAAAAGATGATCTGATCATGGATATTTGCCCAGCTTATGAAACGGATGCATTAGTAAGAAAAGTTAATGTGGATCGCTATGATGACCGGGAGATCATAAGAACAAACTTAATAGAAAGTTACGATCAATTAATGGAATTTGGAAGAAAACATTTGTCTGATAAATTTTTTATAGAAGGGGTGGAACGAAAAAATCTGAGGAATATTATAACCAGGGAAATGATTGCAAATACATTGATTCATAGAGAATTTACGAGTTCATATACAGCTAAATTTGTAATAGAAAAAGATAGGATGTATACAGAAAATGCGAATCGGTCATCAGGAGATGGAATTATTACACCTGATAATATGGAACCAAATCCAAAGAATCCGATTATTGCATCATTTTTTAGAAATATAGGATGGTCAGATCGATTAGGTTCAGGAGTGAGAAATATATTTAAATATTCAAAGTATTACTCTGGAAAAGAACCAGAATTCATTGAAGGGGATGTATTTAGGCTTATTGTGCCATTAAATGAAGATTATTCATATGATAATGTAAAAAACGGCGATAAAAAAACGGCGATAAAAAACGGCGATAAAAAAACGGCGATAAAAAACGGCGATAAAAAGATTTCAAAAAAGACAATACAAAATTATAAAAAAATACTTGAATTTATGGAAGAGGGTAAAGAATATACGATTCAGGATTTTTGTAATTTGTTAAATTTAAAACCCTCCAGAACGAAAGAATTATTAAAAGCTTTGACACAAGATATAGAACAAATAGGTAATAATAAAAATCGAAAATACAGATTAAAATAAAAAGGATATGGGGAGGAAACCTGCAAATGCAATCAGCATATATTCATTTATATCTGATCATGATCAACGTTATAACATTTGCATTGTATGGACTAGACAAATGGAGAGCGATGACAAGACAGTGGAGAGTCAGAGAGAAAAAATTGATCATACTTGCATTGATCGGAGGCTCCATTGGAGCAATGATCGGTATGACAGTATTTCATCATAAGACAAGAAAATGGTATTTTAGATTAGGGATCCCTTTGATTTTGGGCATTCAGGTGTCGTTGATACTTTGTTTTTATGATATGATGTAAGTGTCAAAAGTATAAATTGCGTTTGTGCTTGCACAAATAAGCAATTTATACTTATTGACACGCCGAACAACGAGAACGGAATAAAATGGTGTGAACGCACCATTTTATGGGAGTTCGAGGTGTTCGAGGATTGTGGAATTGCGTAGCAATGGAACAATCCGGGTACGTCAGAGAGTGGCAAAATTTACTTTTGACACTCTCATCATATGATGTAAGTAAGCAAAGAAGAATCCCCAAAGCAAAGGAAGATTAGAGATATGAAGCAAAACAAATGGAAGCATTTAAAATTTGAAAAATATGTTTTTGTGCTATTATTGGCGATCGAGCTTATTATGTCATTTACTTTTTTAGGATTCATCCATATTGATCCCATTTCACTTACAACAGCATATATCCCGATCGTAGTTGCGGGATGTTTGCTTGGACCTTTGGAATCGACGCTGATCGGATTGGTATTTGGATTAGCAAGTATGTATAAGGCATCAGCACTTTATGTTGTATCAGATGATAAGATATTTTCGCCACTATATAGTGGTAATCCAATAGGAAGCATTTTACTAAGCGTTGGGTCAAGAGTTTTGTTTGGTTTTGTGATCGGATATCTGTTTTCTATCATAAAAGGACGAAAGTATGAGAAAATAGGAATCTGGATCCTTTCTTTGATCTCACAGTGGATACATGCTTTCTTAGTGTTCATTGTTATGGGAGCCTGTTTTCCACAGCTTGGTTATACTGGAATGTCGACATTTCATATGGGGATCAATGATGCACTTATTGCACTATGCTGTCTTTTCTGGGTAGAGGTGGCATATAAGATTTATCACAAGGAGTGTATTCAAAAATACAAGGATGCGGTAAATCAATCTTTGGATGATCCATATCTGTCTTCTAAGATAGTCGCTATATCATCAGGGATCAGTTTTTTGATCATTTGTATAGCGATATTTTCTACTGGATATTTTGCAAATCGGTCTACATATATGTTGAAACAGCACAGAGTTCATGTAACAAGAACAATAGAGATTGATCTGCTGCATTTACAGGTACAGTTTTTGATCGCAATGCTTGCATTGGATTTTATCTTAATATTGACGATGCTTATGATCTACCAATATATGAAGTATCGGGAATATCAAGGGGAGATTGATTTCCTGACTGGGGTGATGGGAAGAAGACTGTTTTTGCAGCATTGCCAAAATATTCAAAGTGATCAGAGGATTCATGGCCATCAAGGATGGTTTTTATTCTTGGATGTGGATTGGTTTAAGCAGATCAATGATAAACTGGGACATATAGCAGGAGATGAAACCTTAAAGCGATTTGCGACATTTTTACAAGAACAATTTGAGCCATATGGAGCAGTCGGAAGAGTTGGCGGAGATGAGTTTGCCGTGATGATCGAAGAAGAGATGAGCCAGGAAGCGTTAGAAGAAGAAATGAAACAATTCTTTCAAAACATCTCAGGAATTCAGAAGGAAGTCACAGTAAGCTGCAGTATTGGAGTATATCGTTTTACATATCCAAAAACGATCAAGGAACTTCTGACAAAGACCGATGAGATCTTATATGAAGCTAAAGCAAACGGAAGAGGATGTTTTGTGATTAGATAAAATCTAAGAAGGTGGTGTTGGCAATGAACAATGTGAAATTACCAGTAGGAATTTCTGATTTTCATAAGTTAAGACAAAATGAATATTATTATGTAGATAAAACGAATTTGATCAAAGAATTACTGGAATCAAGAATCGCAGAAGTTACATTGATCACGAGACCAAGACGTTTTGGAAAGACAATCGGAATGAGTACGTTGGCGTATTTCTTTGATATACGAAAAGACAGCAGGAAACTATTTGAAGATCTGAAGATCTCAAGAGATATAGAATTATGTCAAAAATGGATGAATCAGTATCCAACATTATTTATTTCCTTCAAAGATGTAGATGGATTGAATTTTCAATCAGCTATGAAGATGTTAAGAAATCAGATTTCATGGATCTGCAATGAGCATGATTATTTATCAGATAGCGATAAGGTAAATGAGAATGATAAAAAGATCTTTTTAAAGTTACAAGATATAAGTGAAGAAAATTTGTCAGAAGATTTGATAAAAATTAGTGTGGCTACCATCATAAGAATGATGAATGCGCATTACGGAAAGCCGGTTATTTTATTATTGGATGAATATGATGTACCATTAGCGAAAGCAAGCAGCAATGGCTACTATAAAGAAATGCTGGATGTGATGAAAACGATGATGAGCACATCTCTAAAAGATAATTCTCATCTTCAGTTCGCAGTAGTTACAGGTTGCCTGAAAATTGCAAAGGAAAGTATATTTACAGGAACCAATAATTTTATCTCAGATACGATCATAGCAACACATTTAAATGAATATTTTGGATTTACTGATCAGGAAGTAAAAGATATCTTAAAAGATATTGGACTGCAAGAGCATTTTAAAGAAATCAAAGAATGGTATGATGGGTATAATTTTGGAGAAATCGATGTATATTGTCCATGGGATGTTATGAACTATGTAAGAGATCTACGGATCGATCCAGACATGAAGCCAGCAAGTTACTGGAAGAATACAAGTGATAATGCGATCATACGATCTTTCATAGACTACGCAGGCAGCGGAATTCAAAAAAAGATGGAAAAATTGATGGCAGGAGACACGATCGATCAGAAAATAGAAGAAAATCTTACGTATGATTATTTACATTCATCAGAAGAGAATTTTTGGAGTATTTTGTATTTAACAGGATATCTGACAAGAGATAAGGAAGAGAAGGAAAGTGCAGATGGAAAGATCACATTGAAGATTCCAAACAAGGAGATACGAGAGATTTTTGAGACGACAGTACAAGATTGGTTTAGTGATACAGCGAAACTACAAGATCGAAAGCATTTATTTGATGCGGTATGGAATGGTGATGAGCAGACTTTAACACAGGAGATCAGCAGGCTGTTGCGAATAACGATCAGTTATCATGATTATAGAGAAGATTTTTATCATGCATTTCTTGCAGGAATATTTGCTGGGGCTGGATATAGTGTTGAATCGAATAAAGAACATGGAGAAGGTCGAAGTGATCTTGTTATTTTTAATGAATATGAAGGAAAGGTTGCAATTTTTGAAGCAAAATATTCAAAAGAAGTGAAGAACTTAGAAGAGGATTGTGAAAAAGCTATTCAGCAGATCGATCATAGGATGTATGCAAAGGAATTTGAGGATGGTTATGATGAGGTGATCTGTTATGGGATTTCTTTTTACAAGAAACGTTGTGTTGTAAAAAGAGATGTAAAGTAGTAGTTCAGAAAATATGAGGAAAGGAAAAGGTATGAAAAAGAGAATCATCAGCAAAATCTTAACATTACTGGTCGTATTCAGTATGGTATTTACATTACTGCCAGTGAACAACAAAATAGTACATGCTGGGGACGGCAAAGTAAATATTGGAGATTATATTTACCTTGGAACTTATCAAGGTGAGAAGATAAAATGGAGATGCATCGGGGAGGATTCAAATGGGAAATTGATGCTGAGTGATCAAATCCTATGTAAGAAGAGTTATGACGCAAAATATTCCGGGTATAAAAACCACATCAGGGCGGAAAGAGGATCCAATCGCTGGACAGAATCAGCCTTGAGACATTGGATGAATTCTGCCGGAGAGGTTGATTGGAGCAATCGATCTGTACCTTCCGCAGCAAATCTTGATGGAGAGGATGCTTATGATGAAGAGCAGGGATTTTTATCTTCTTTTACTGATTCGGAGCTTCAGTGTGTAAAGACGGTCACACAGAAAACATATTTGAATAATCTGGATGCAGACAAAGCGGATGGAGGATCTTCCAAATTTGATTTTGATGCAAATGGATACCATCGTAAGCTGTTTGAAACTTTAGCAGAGGCAACCGATAAATGGTATGAGAATACAACGGATCAGTTCTTCTTGATAGGACCAGAGCAGCTGCTGATGGGAACCAATAATATTGGTTTGGATTATATGGCTCCGGACGATTCCTACTGGTTAAGACTGCCTTGTAACACAGGACAATCTTACGAGAATGTAGCACGATCAATAGGAGCAAACAGAATCACACATGCAAGAGCAAATAATTCGAATCATGGAGTAAGAGCCGCATTTTATCTGAATGAAGATCAATTTCATGGAGAAGTGATCGAAGGAGGAATGTCCAGTTACTTTAAAACAGGCAAGGATACGAACCAGTTTAAGCATATAGGGATGAGAGCTTTCATTTCAAATCCTGTATATCTAAATAAATTGGTGAAGCAGTGTAGCGATTTTCAGAGTAAATGGAGAATGATCACGTATTTTCATGGAGAACATACAGGTGTATGTCATGGGATCGCTTTGAGTATGTGTTATGGAAACCAAGGTTATATTGATTTTGATGATATTACAAGTGGCGCACATGATTATTGGACGCTGGGAAGCCCATATGAGAATTCCAAAATGAAAGACATGATCTTATATTATCAGATGACACAGTGTCTGGACAGTGGAAGATCAACGTATGGAATCAGTAAAAATTCAGGTTGGGGAAATGGAGATCTGGAAATTTTTCTTAAGAAATTTGTAGCAGAAGCCCAGTATGCAAAAAGAGTGAAAAAACCATTTGTTTTCTCCTTCATGGTACCAGAGGGCGGACATAGTGTTGTTGCTTGTGGTTATAAGAAGGACATGGATGGGAATCATGAAATTACGATCTATGATGAAAATTCTTATCACCCTGGAAGTTATGGGGGATACCTGACAATGAAAGTCTCTTCTGATTTCAAGAGCTTCCATTTTGCAGATTCAAATTCAAGATTTGATGATGTATGTGTAGAAGATCTGTGGAAGAACCTGAACTATTATGGCGTTGATAAAATATATAATGGCGGGATTCAGACCTTGAAAATGAAAAGCAGGATGGCGGCATCAGCATATCAGGAAGATGATCAGGATCAGACGACGATCCAGATTTCAGCAAATAAGAGATTCCGATTACAAAATGAAGAAGGAAAGTATCTCGAATACGATGGAAATAATTATACAGGAGATATGAAAGTTTATTCCTGCGAACAAAGCGATTGGGAAAGTGAGCATCCGATCTGGAATCTTAGAGTGGCGGCAAGCAATTCATTTGAATTGACGAAAGCAGAAGAAGGCTGCCAGTTCCTTTGTGATGATAACAACAAAGGATATGCAGTAACCGCCGATGGAGCAGATAAAGTAACGATCACTTCTGGGAAGATCAAAGTGGAAGGAGATAATTATAATCTGTCAGCTGCGATGCAATCCAAGAATTCCGAGGAAGGAATTGTAGAAATCAATGCTAAAGTGCAAGGAAACAGTACGATTTTAGATAACAACACAAACACATCCATTCAATTTGATGATAAGGGAAATAACGTTAAGGTAACAAAATATGTTGATTTTTCAGCAGATATCGTTGATGAGAAAGAAGAAGTCAAAGGTTCTGATCTTGTAGTAGAGGAACTTGATAAGAAAGATCCTGAAATCCCAGACCAGGGAGAAGATAATAAAGGGAATGACAATACAGGAAACGGCAATGGAAATGATATCTCTGGAAATAATGCACAAAGTAAACCAGAAGTAATAAAACCAAACATCGTAAAACCATTAAAATTAAAGAAACAGATAATAAAAACAGCAAAAATAAAAACTTACAAGGCAAAAAAATTAAAACGTAAAAAGGCAACATTTAACCTAAAAGCAAGATCTTTGGGGAAAGCAAAACTGACCTATAAAGTGACCAAATATCCAAAGAAAGCAAAAAAATGTATGACCGTAACTAAGAGTGGAAAAGTTACATTAAAGAAGAAAGCCAAGAAAGGAACATACAAGATCCGGATCACGGCAGCAAAAACATCGAAGTATCAGAAAGCGGTGAAATATGTGACGGTTAAGGTAAAATAATGATAGAAAAAGAAATATTCAGCAATACGTGAATATTTCTTTTTTTCTATGATATAATATTTGCAAATGTATGAATGGGAGGCAGCAAAATATGAAATATAATCTTCCAGAGAGAGTTATAAGAGACATTTCGACATTTGCAAAAAAACATTCAGTTGAGAAAGTTATCTTATTTGGCTCTCGTGCAAGAGGAACAAATACGGAGAGAAGTGATATAGACATTGCTGTCTATGGTGGAGACTTTAATTCTTTTTACTGGGATATTAAGGAGAAAGTACATTCTCTTTTAATGTTTGATATTGTGGAAATAGATGCAGGAATTTCAGAAGAATTGAGGAAAGAAATAAAAAAGGATGGTGTAGTGATTTATGAAAAAGCTTGAAAATTTTTCGAATTGCTTAAATGTATTGAAAAATGCAGATTTTGATTTAGCAGATAATAATGACATATACAGAACAGGTGTGATCGGACAGTTTAATCTTACATTTGAACTTGCATGGAAAGCTTTACAGGAAATCAAAGAAAACTAGAAGAAACAAAGGAAGATTGGAAAAAATAAAAAAGCAAGAGTGTTGACAAGATCGCAGGATTTTTACAAAGAAAACAAGGGTGGGAGATATCACGAACAATATCCTTGGAAGATAATAATACTGATTTATCAAGTTATTTCAGAGTAGATAAGAAGAAAGTATTATGTTATACTAAATTTACTAAGTGATCAATTAGTAATTGATCACTTAGTAAATTTAGTAATTAGACGATTAGGAGACAGCTACTTAAGTCCCAGGGGTCTTAAGAAATCGGCATATAAAATAAATTGCAACATTAAACACAATTATTAAAAATATTCCAAACAAAATACACATTTAACGTATAAAATGGAAATAGCATATATTAAAATTTGGTGGAAAATAACTTAATGAATAATTGGCAATAATGTTGACAAAATAAAAATATGCGAATATAATAGTAGCATAAGATTAGGTCAGGAAGCGTACGGCGCCCTGGCCATTTTGTTTAGGAGATACAAAAGAATGAAAGAGTATAAGACGTTTAATCAACAACTAACTATACTGCGTAATAGAGGTTTGATTGTTCCAACAGATGGAAAACCTAAACGTTTTTTGGAACAGGAAAATTATTATAATGTCATAAATGGATATAAAGATTTGTTTTTACTTAAGGATACACATGGAAAACCTGTTGAGCCAGAAACATATTTGTCCAATGCGCATTTTAATGAGTTAAAAACATTATTTTTGTTTGATAGGGAATTAAGATTTTTATTTTTGAAATACTTACTTATTTTTGAAAATTCTTTTAAAACGGTTATTTCACATGAATTTTCAAGAAAATATCCAAAAGCTAATTCATATTTGGATATTGCGAATTATAGAGAAGACGATCCGAAAGGCGTATTGAAACAAATTTCTATTCTTACCAAGACTATACATGATAACGTTGGTGCTAAAGGAGCAATAAAACATTATATTGAGGATCATGGTTCTGTTCCGTTATGGGTTTTAGTTAATTACCTTACAATAGGAAATCTTTCATATTTGTATGGTGCATTAAAAGATTCAGAAAAAAATATTATCGCAAAATATTATGCTGAAAAATATATGAAACAATATAAAAATTCCAAGATACTTAGGATAAATAGTAAGGATATGGAATCGGCATTAAAGATATTTAATTTAGTAAGAAATCAGTGTGCACATGACGAACGTCTTTATAATTCTGATTATAAAAATATACGTGTATCTAACATAGCTAATTATTTAGAAATTACAAATTATAATAATAGACGTATTGTTGTTGCAATATTATATCTTAAGATATTGCTTAATAAAGATTACTATAAGAAATTTCATTCAGAGTTGAATGCGATTTTTAAACA
>OBWK01000985.1_pt1 | contig 10036 bp, 6 predicted proteins | sample 1495251 | NCBI WGS metagenome assembly OBWK01 (sample SAMEA2580065, study PRJEB22360) | human gut metagenome | biome: human gut; feature: human-associated habitat; material: faeces | place: Denmark | collected 2008/2010 | reverse complement strand
GTCCGGTCTTGCCATGTTGATGTGGATGGAACCAGCAGGTAGCGGCAGGGTGATCAACGTTCAACGTCACCGAGCGCTTGCCACCTGGCGGAATAATTCCCTGCGGGCCGCCGTCCACTTCACCCGGTACTTCCAGCCCGTGCCAGTGCAACGTCGTCTCTTCCATCAGTTGGTTGTAGATATCAACCGTTACCGCTTTGCCGCGCTGTAATTTCACCGCCGGCCCCAGCAGATTGCCGTTATAGCCCCAGGTAGTTGCGGTTTTCCCGCCAAAGGTGGACTGACCTGCGCCAATAGTTAACTGAATGCGATTACGGGCATCGGTCGTGAGCAAATCAGGGATCGGTAACGTTGGGCGTTCCGCCGCAAATACTGCGCGGCTCCACAGCGGCAAGGCTGAAGCCACACCCAGCGCGACGGAATATTTCAAGAAATCACGACGTTGCATAGTTATTTCCTTATTCTTAAGCAGGCGAAACAAAATCAAACGTTGAGCATAGTCCTTCCCCTTACGGGAAGGTCAAGTCGCAGACACAATTTAATCGACAATAATGGTCGTCGCCTCGCTCGCAGTGTGCTAACGTTTATCTTCTTTAAGCCCCTGGTAGAAGCAATGAAGACGTTTTTCAGAACAGTGTTATTCGGCAGCCTGATGGCCGTTTGCGCAAACAGTTACGCGCTCAGCGAGTCTGAAGCCGAAGATATGGCCGATTTAACGGCAGTTTTTGTTTTTCTGAAGAACGATTGTGGTTACCAGAACTTACCTAACGGGCAAATTCGTCGCGCGCTGGTCTTTTTCGCCCAGCAAAACCAGTGGGATCTCAGTAATTACGACACCTTCGACATGAAAGCCCTCGGTGAAGACAGCTACCGCGATCTCAGCAGCATTGGCATTCCCGTCGCTAAAAAGTGCAAAGCCCTGGCTCGCGATTCCTTAAGCCTGCTTGCCTACGTCAAATAATCCCTGATACCTTTTTGTAGAAATATTGACCGTGCATCCGCGGTCAATGTTAGCTATTATGTTGCGCCATTTTTTTACGGGTGTTAACAAAGGAGGTATCAACCCATGGCCGAAAAAAAACAGTGGCATGAAACGCTACACGACCAGTTTGGGCAGTACTTTGCGGTAGATAACGTCCTGTATCATGAAAAGACCGATCACCAGGATCTGATCATTTTTGAGAACGCCGCATTTGGTCGCGTAATGGCGCTGGATGGTGTAGTACAAACCACCGAGCGTGACGAGTTTATCTATCATGAGATGATGACCCATGTTCCGCTACTGGCCCACGGTCACGCGAAACATGTGCTGATTATCGGCGGCGGCGACGGTGCCATGCTGCGTGAAGTAACCCGACATAAAAACGTTGAGTCAATCACGATGGTGGAAATCGATGCGGGTGTCGTGTCGTTCTGCCGTCAGTATCTTCCCAACCATAACGCCGGTAGTTACGACGATCCGCGCTTTAAGCTGGTGATCGACGATGGCGTCAATTTCGTGAATCAAACCAGCCAGACCTTTGATGTCATTATCTCCGACTGCACCGATCCTATCGGTCCCGGCGAAAGTCTGTTTACTTCTGCATTTTATGAAGGCTGCAAACGTTGCCTGAATCCTGGCGGTATCTTCGTCGCACAAAACGGCGTCTGCTTTTTACAGCAGGAAGAGGCCATCGACAGTCATCGCAAACTCAGCCATTACTTCAGCGATGTTGGCTTTTATCAGGCGGCGATCCCGACCTATTACGGCGGCATAATGACCTTTGCATGGGCGACAGATAACGACGCCTTACGCCATCTCTCAACCGAAATTATTCAGGCGCGTTTTCTCGCTTCTGGCCTGAAATGCCGTTATTACAATCCGGCAGTCCATACGGCAGCTTTTGCCTTACCCCAGTATCTGCAAGATGCACTGGCTTCACAGCCGTCCTAAGGAGAAGATAAGAAATTGAAAAAACTGAAACTGCATGGCTTTAATAATCTGACCAAAAGTCTGAGTTTTTGTATTTACGATATCTGCTACGCCAAAACTACCGAAGAGCGCGACGGTTATATTGCTTATATCGATGAACTCTATAATGCCAACCGTCTGACCGAAATCCTGTCAGAAACCTGTTCCATTATCGGGGCCAATATTCTTAACATCGCCCGCCAGGATTACGAACCACAAGGTGCCAGCGTCACTATTCTGGTGAGTGAAGAACCGGTCGACCCGAAACTTATCGACAAAACAGAACACCCCGGCCCACTGCCAGAAACGGTCGTTGCCCATCTCGATAAAAGTCATATTTGCGTACATACCTACCCGGAAAGTCATCCTGAAGGCGGTTTATGTACCTTCCGCGCCGATATTGAAGTCTCTACCTGCGGCGTGATTTCTCCGCTGAAGGCGCTGAATTACCTGATCCACCAGCTTGAGTCCGATATTGTGACTATTGATTATCGCGTGCGCGGTTTTACCCGCGACATTAACGGTATGAAGCACTTTATCGACCATGAGATTAATTCGATTCAGAACTTTATGTCCGAAGATATGAAGGCGCTGTATGACATGGTGGATGTAAACGTCTATCAGGAGAATATCTTCCATACCAAGATGTTGCTTAAAGAGTTCGACCTTAAGCACTACATGTTCCACACCAAACCGGAAGATTTAACCGACAGCGAGCGCCAGGAAATTACCGCTGCGCTGTGGAAAGAAATGCGCGAGATTTATTACGGGCGCAATATGCCCGCTGTTTAACGTCTCAGGCGGAGCACGGAGGCTCCGCCTGATTTACTTACTTCTGCTGCACGAAATTACGGTAAGCCGCCACCACCTGAAGAAAATCCTCAACGCCGCACAGCGACAAGCTCTCTTCATCGTAGTAGTTCATCCCCTCTTCCATTTCATCGCCAGCGAATTCCAGTTGATTGGCGCGAACCATCACCTCTTCACCATCCATCCATAGCGTGTATTCATGCCCTGCCCGTTGCCAGGAACGTTCGCTACCTTTCAATGCGTGCGCCGCTTGTTCTACTTCATCAAGCAAGGCCAGGTTTTCTTTCACCTCTTCATTAAACCAGTGCCCGACCACTTCATGCCCCATGGACATGCGCACCTTTACCACTCCGGTAATATCGCGCAGAAATTCGTAATCCATAGTGTGTTCCTCTGCTCCTGGCAATGCGCCGAAATCGCATTGCGCCATTGATGTAATTATCGCAGCCTTACCGGAGAAAAACAGCGGAACGGCGATGGTTTAGAAATAAAAAATGCCCGGGAATCTCATTCACCGGGCATTGTGTCGTTTATGCGCAGCGCGTGCGCTTACTTATTAAACCGCAGTCTGGAAAATCACCCCGTCCGCTTTTTCGGTGTACTGAGAAAGCTGGTCGAAGTTCAGATAACGGTAAGTATCAACGGCTGTTTTATCTACCTGCGCCACGTAGGTCTGGTACTCTTCCGGCGTCGGCAATTTGCCGAGCAGAGAAGCCACCGCTGCCAGCTCGGCAGAGGCCAGATAGACGTTAGCGCCGGTACCTAAACGGTTCGGGAAGTTACGGGTAGAGGTGGAAACCACCGTCGCACCGTCTGCTACACGCGCCTGGTTACCCATACACAGGGAACAGCCAGGGATCTCGATACGAGCACCACTCTTACCGAAGACGCTGTAGTAGCCTTCTTCGGTCAGCTGCGCAGCGTCCATACGCGTTGGCGGTGCCACCCACAGGCGGGTCGGCAACTGACCTTTGTGCGCATCCAGCAGTTTACCAGCAGCACGGAAGTGACCGATGTTAGTCATGCAAGAACCGATAAATACTTCGTCGATCTTCTCGCCCTGTACCGCAGACAGCGGACGTGCGTCGTCCGGGTCGTTCGGAGCACAGAGGATTGGCTCTTTGATATCCGCCAGATCGATGTCGATCACTGCCGCGTATTCCGCATCTGCATCGGCTTCCAGCAGCTCAGGATTCGCCAGCCATTTTTCCATGCCCTGAATACGACGCTCCAGGGTACGACGATCGCCGTAACCTTCCGCGATCATCCACTTCAGCAGGACGATGTTAGAGTTCAGGTATTCAATGATCGGTTCTTTGTTCAGCTTGATGGTACAACCGGCAGCAGAACGCTCGGCAGACGCATCGGTCAGCTCAAATGCCTGCTCAACTTTCAGATCCGGCAGACCTTCAATTTCCAAAATGCGGCCAGAGAAGATGTTTTTCTTACCTTTCTTCTCAACGGTCAGCAGACCTTGTTTGATTGCATACAGCGGAATGGCATGTACCAGATCGCGCAGGGTGATACCCGGCTGCATTTTGCCTTTGAAGCGTACCAGAACGGATTCCGGCATATCCAGCGGCATTACGCCTGTTGCGGCTGCAAATGCCACCAGACCAGAACCCGCCGGGAAAGAGATACCGATCGGGAAACGGGTATGGGAGTCACCACCGGTACCGACGGTATCCGGCAGCAGCATACGGTTCAGCCAGGAGTGGATTACGCCGTCACCCGGACGCAGCGACACACCGCCACGGTTCATAATGAAGTCCGGCAGCGTGTGGTGCGTGTTCACGTCAACTGGCTTCGGATACGCCGCGGTGTGGCAGAAAGACTGCATCACCAGGTCAGCCGAGAAGCCCAGGCACGCCAGGTCTTTCAGTTCATCACGGGTCATCGGGCCGGTGGTGTCCTGGGAACCTACAGAAGTCATTTTCGGTTCACAGTACGCACCCGGACGAATGCCTTTCACGCCACAGGCACGACCCACCATTTTCTGCGCCAGCGAGAAGCCACGGTCGCTCTCAGCGACATCTTTCGCCTGACGGAACACATCGCTGTGCGGCAGGCCAAGTGCTTCACGCGCTTTGGTGGTCAGGCCACGCCCGATAATCAGCGGAATACGGCCGCCAGCACGCACTTCATCAATCAGCACGTCGGTTTTCAGTTCGAAGGTTGCCAGCAGTTCGCCGGTTTCGTGGTTACGCACTTCACCTTTGTACGGGTAAACGTCAATTACGTCGCCCATGTTCAGGTTAGAGACGTCGACTTCGATTGGCAGTGCACCCGCGTCTTCCATCGTGTTAAAGAAGATTGGTGCAATTTTACCGCCGAGGCACAAACCACCGCCGCGTTTGTTCGGCACATGTGGAATATCATCGCCCATAAACCACAGAACGGAGTTCGTGGCGGATTTACGCGATGACCCCGTACCCACAACGTCACCGACGTACGCCAGCGGGAAACCTTTCTGTTGCAGAGCTTCAATCTGTTTGATCGGGCCAACAACACCAGGCTGATCTGGCTCAATACCTTCACGGGCGTTTTTCAGCATCGCCAGCGCGTGCAGTGGGATATCCGGGCGTGACCACGCATCCGGTGCCGGAGAAAGGTCATCGGTGTTGGTTTCGCCAGTGACTTTGAAGACGGTAACGGTCAGTTTTTCAGCCAGCGCCGGGCGATTCAGGAACCATTCGGCATCCGCCCAGGACTGCATTACCTGCTTCGCATATTCGTTGCCTGCTTTGGCTTTCTCTTCTACGTCATAGAAGTTATCGAACATCAGCAGCGTGTGAGAAAGTGCTTTGGCAGCGATCGGTGCCAGTTTGGCATCATCCAGCGCGTCGATCAGCGGATGAATGTTGTAACCCCCCTGCATAGTGCCCAGCAGTTCAATGGCTTTTTCCGGAGTCAGCAGTGGGGATTTGGCTTCACCTTTGGCGACAGCAGCCAGGAAGCCTGCTTTGACATAGGCGGCTTCATCGACGCCGGGGGGAACACGGTTGGTTAACAGATCTAACAGGAATTCTTCTTCGCCCGCGGGCGGGTTTTTCAGCAGCTCTACAAGCGCGGCCATTTGGTTTGCATCCAGGGGTTTGGGCGCAATCCCCTCAGCGGCACGCTCAGCTACGTGCTTACGGTATTCTTCTAGCACGACGGTTCTCCTCGCTCTCATTGTCATAGTGCGGCAGGCGATTCTCTTCACGCTCCTGTGAGACAGCAGTTTGTAGGGTAAATGCCCAGTACCGCAACGGGCAGAATAGCAGGATTTTGACGATGTGTTAATCTGTTTACAAAAAAGCAACATAAAAAAGTGGCTGAATCGTTAAGGATGGTCTAGAGATTATTTCCCTCCGTAAAAACTTCGTTAATTCGCATGGTGATAATCACCTTTATCAACGAATCCCAAGATTAGTCAAAATTTAAACTACGGCCTCTTTATACTCGGATTCACAGCACCTGCGGGTGGCAGTTCGCCGACCATTGCGATTTCCTTGAGATCCGAATTATGAAAATGACTTTGCCGTTTAAACCCCATGTGCTGGCGCTAATTTGCAGTGCCGGGCTCTGTGCCGCCTCTGCCGGGCTATATATAAAAAGCCGCACAGTGGAAGCGCCTGTGGAAGTGCAATCGACACAACAGACTGCGCCTGACATCTCCGCAGTTACGCTTCCAGCAACGGTTTCCGTGCCTCCTGTAACACCTGCCGTCGTCAAATCCGCATTCAGCACTGCTCAAATAGATCAATGGGTCGCGCCCGTCGCGCTGTATCCCGACGCCCTACTTTCGCAGGTGCTGATGGCATCAACCTATCCGACAAACGTTGCGCAAGCAGTACAATGGTCGCACGATAACCCACTTAAACAAGGCGATGCTGCTATTCAGGCGGTATCTGACCAGCCCTGGGACGCCAGCGTCAAATCACTGGTGGCCTTTCCACAGTTGATGGCATTGATGGGCGAAAACCCGCAATGGGTGCAAAACCTGGGCGATGCTTTTCTGGCGCAGCCGCAGGACGTGATGGACTCGGTACAGCGATTGCGGCAACTGGCGCAACAAACCGGCTCGCTGAAGTCATCAACTGAACAAAAGATCATCACGACAACGAAAAAAGTCGTACCGGTAAATCAGCCCGCCAACGCCCCTGCCACACAATCAAATACCGTTTCTACGTCCAGCCCCGTCGTCGCAGAACCTGCACCGACCGTAATAACCATTGAGCCAGCCAATCCGGATGTGGTTTATATTCCGAACTACAACCCAAACGTGGTTTACGGCAGTTGGGCCAATACCGCTTATCCGCCAGTTTATCTGCCGCCGCCAGCCGGAGAACCGTTTGTTGACAGCTTTGTGCGCGGATTCGGCTATAGCATGGGCGTTGCTACCACATACGCACTATTCAGCAGCATCGACTGGGACGACGACGATCATGACCATCATCATCATGACGATGATGATTATCATCACCACGATGGCGGTCATCGTGACGGTAATGACTGGCAACACAACGGCGACAACATCAATATCGACGTCAACAATTTCAACCGTATCACCGGTGAGCATCTTACTGATAAGAATATGGCATGGCGGCACAATCCAAACTACCGTAATGGTGTGACCTATCATGATCAGGATATGGCAAAGTGGTTTCATCAAACCGATGTCAACGGCGGAATGAGCGCCACGCAGTTACCTGCTCTATCGCGCGACAGCCAGCGTCAGGCGGCAGCAAGTCAGTTTCAGCAACGAACACACGCCGCCCCCGTCATTACGCGAGATACCCAACGTCAGGCAGCGGCACAGCGGTTTAATGAAGCTGAACACAATGGGAGCTATGACGACTTCCACGACTTCAGCCGTCGCCAACCACTGACCCAGCAACAAAAGGACGCCGCTCGCCAGCGTTATCAGTCTGCCTCACCTGAGCAGCGCCAGGCGGCCCGCGAGAAAATGCAGACTAACCCGCAGAACCAGCAGCGAAGAGAGGCAGCGCGCCAGCGCATTCAGTCCGCATCACCAGAGCAGCGCCAGGTGTTTAAGGAAAAAGTACAGCAGCGCCCACTGAACCAAGAGCAACGTGATAACGCCCGCCAGCGTGTTCAATCGGCATCACCTGAACAACGTCCGTTTTTTCGGGAGAAAGTTCAGGAGAGCCGCCCGCAACGTCTAAACGACAGTAACCGTACTGCCCGATTGAATAACGAGCAGCGGTCAGCAGTACGCGAACGTCTCTCTGAACGTGGGGCAAGAAGACTGGAAAGGTAAATTGCAGGCGTAAAAAAGCGGCGTTGTTAGCCGCTTAAGACTGATGACAAACATCGAATCGCCCGATGCGCAAGCTTATCGGGCCTACACAAGCCATGCAATATATTGAATTTGCATGATCTTGTAGGTCGGATAAGGCGTTTACGCCGCATCCGGCATCAACAACGAGCACTTTATCAACAATCTGAAGCGGCCAGAATAGCCGCTTCTTAATTTGCCGGATGTTCCGGCAAACGAAAAATTACTTCTTCTTCGCTTTCGGGTTCGGCAGGTCGGTAATGCTACCTTCGAACACTTCTGCCGCCAGGCCCACAGACTCGTGCAGAGTCGGGTGCGCATGGATGGTCAGTGCGATGTCTTCAGCGTCACAACCCATTTCGATTGCCAGGCCGATTTCACCCAGCAACTCGCCGCCGTTAGTGCCGACAATCGCACCACCGATCACACGGTGAGATTCTTTGTCGAAAATCAGCTTGGTCATACCGTCTGCGCAGTCGGAAGCGATAGCACGACCAGAAGCAGCCCACGGGAAGGTGGCGGTTTCGTAGCTGATGCCTTTCTCTTTCGCTTCTTTCTCAGTCAGACCTACCCATGCAACTTCTGGTTCGGTATAGGCGATGGACGGGATAACTTTCGGATCGAAGTAATGTTTTTTACCGGCGATAACTTCAGCGGCAACGTGACCTTCGTGAACACCTTTGTGTGCCAGCATTGGCTGACCGACGATATCGCCGATAGCAAAGATGTGCGGTACGTTGGTACGCAGCTGTTTGTCAACGCGGATGAAACCACGGTCGTCAACTTCCACGCCAGCTTTGCCTGCGTCGAGGTTTTTACCGTTCGGCACACGACCAATCGCTACCAGCACGGCGTCGTAACGCTGCGGTTCAGCGGGTGCTTTTTTGCCTTCCATCGTCACATAAATGCCGTCTTCTTTCGCTTCAACGGCGGTAACTTTGGTTTCCAGCATCAGGTTGAATTTCTTGCTGATACGCTTGGTAAAGACTTTAACGATGTCTTTATCAGCTGCCGGGATGACCTGGTCGAACATTTCAACCACGTCAATCTGTGAACCCAGCGCGTGGTATACGGTGCCCATTTCCAGACCGATGATACCGCCACCCATTACCAGCAGGCGTTCTGGTACTTCTTTCAGTTCCAGCGCGTCAGTGGAGTCCCAGATACGCGGATCTTCATGCGGAATAAACGGCAGTTGAATCGGGCGAGAACCCGCTGCAATGATCGCGTTGTCGAAGTTGATCACGGTTTTACCGTTCTCACCTTCAACTTCCAGGGTGTTAGCCCCGGTGAATTTACCCAGACCGTTGACCACTTTGACTTTGCGGCCTTTCGCCATACCAGCCAGACCACCGGTCAGCTGATTGATCACTTTCTCTTTCCAGGTACGAATCTTGTCGATATCGGTTTTCGGTTCGCCGAAGACGATACCGTGTTCAGCCAGCGCTTTGGCTTCTTCGATAACTTTTGCTACGTGCAGCAGTGCTTTAGAAGGGATACAGCCGACGTTCAGGCAAACACCGCCAAGGGTGTTGTAACGTTCTACGATTACGGTTTCCAGACCTAAATCAGCGCAACGGAAGGCAGCGGAGTAACCTGCGGGGCCTGCCCCAAGTACCACGACCTGAGTTTTGATTTCAGTACTCATCATGACCTCTATATATTTATCTCCGGCGGGTCTGACGTTTTTTTTATGACGCCCATTATCCACCGGGTCGTTCTATCCGTCGGTATTTTACAAAATTGTTAACAATTTTTAAACAACAAACGGCAACCGATTTGTCTATTTGCTAATAACCTCAATACATTCATGAGATTACCAGAAAAAAGCCGGCCGTTGGGCCGGCTCTTTTACTTACATCACCAGACGGCGAATGTCAGACAGCGTGTTGTTAATGATGGTAATGAAACGGGCACCATCAGCACCGTCGATCACGCGGTGGTCGAAGGAGAGAGAAATCGGCGGCATCAGACGCGGCACGAACTCTTTA
>OBWK01000982.1_pt1 | contig 10071 bp, 2 predicted proteins | sample 1495251 | NCBI WGS metagenome assembly OBWK01 (sample SAMEA2580065, study PRJEB22360) | human gut metagenome | biome: human gut; feature: human-associated habitat; material: faeces | place: Denmark | collected 2008/2010 | reverse complement strand
ACGATAAATATATTTATTAGTTTTATCATTAGTTTTTATACTATCATTAATAAAATCTTTACTAATAGCAAATTGAGCATAGTTAAACATTTCATCAATAACAGGACGAAGAGCATTATCTAATTCATCAATAGTACTAGCATTAATACCATAACTTTTACCTATTTTAAAAGCACTATTAACAACATAAGGAGAATTAATAATAATATTACGTTTATAATTACCAGCATCAGAATTAATAGTAAAAGCATAATCCTTACCATTAAAATGTGCACCTTTAACATAAAAACCTATATTAGTAGGATTAATACTAATTTGAAGTCCAGTATTTCTATCTCCGTTAATAAGTTTATTATTTCCAAATATATTTCCAAGACTTTGTTTAAGTTCACCAAAACTTATTTTTCCACTAATATAATCTTTACAAAGATTATTAACTTCATTCTTAATAGAATTAATAATACGTTGAGCATCACCTTTAAGTAGATTACTATTTAATGGAACTTGTTTACAAAAAGCATATAAAGAAGTACCGTCACTACTTGGAATACTAATAACAGGCATACCATTAGTAGTAAGATTTTCAATAATAGTAGGTTTGCTTTCTCCATTAAGATATACTTGACCTTGTACAACTACACCAAGTTTGTTAATATTTTCATCATAACCAACTACTGTTTCTTGTACATCATTCCATTCGCCATTAGCGTCATCAATAGTATTAAGAACTCCATATTTAACATTAACAGCTTTAATCTTACCTTTAAAATCACCTTTAACTATTGTAATAGCTTGGTCATAACTATTAAGAAGATTATTAAACCAACGATTAATACTAGCTTCATGACTATTTTCATAAGGCTGATTAAATATATATTTAGTAAGATTAACAAGATGTCCAGCTAAATCAAAACTTGCAACAGGAGTAGTAAAATCTCTAACTATATCAGGATATTTAGTTTCAAATTCTTTAAATAGATTAACAAGTTCTTCTTGTGTAACTTCTTCTTTAACAGCAAGTTCATATAAATGACCAATAAATTCTTCGTCAAATCTATCACCATCAAGAATACTAATTAAAGCGTCTTTAAGTGGAGAAACAACTTGACCATTTTCAGCATGAATATTATATTTCCAACCTTGATTAACCATATCATAATTACCAAACTTATCAATGTTTGGAACTCCTATATAACCAATAATTGTACCATTAGCAAGTATATTAATACGTCTAAGCTTACTATCATATTCAGTTTCTAGATAATCACCTTGTTTAATAGAAGTAAATGCTTTAACATTTTCATTCTCTACTATATACTTAAGATTAACATTATTAGTATGTTCAACTTGAAGTCTTTCAAGACGTTCTTTAGCAATACCATCTACATATTGAACAAATTGTCTAGCATTAAGTTTTTTAATAGTTGATTCATCAGTAGCACGATATTTACCTTGATTATTAGTGCTGGCGTAAAGATAGTTTTTTATTTGATTAAACAAGTAATTTTTAATAATTTTATTACCTGTAATACTATCTATATATTCAACTAATTGACCAATACTAAGATAGACTTTACCATTAACAATTTTACCTCTAGTATTACCTTCACTATCAACACTATTAGCAAAATCATCCATAATAGCTTCTATATTGCGTTCATTACCTGTAACAGTAGCATAAGTAGCATTAAGTAATAAACGTCTAGTACTATCATCTTGAACAGAACTATATAAACTACCTCCTGTAAGACCATCAATAATATTATTAACTATATCAGCAGCTTCTGTTTGTTCAAATCCAGCTTGACTAAGTTTATCAATAAAAGATTGTCTTGCATTAAGTAAATCGCTACTAGTTGATTCATGTCCAAGAGAATCTTCTAAATCAGCTATACTTTCATAAACCAAATCAGTACCTATTTGACCGCGTTCAAATTCATCATCTGGAAGAGTATTATTAACTTCAGATTTAGGAGTACTAATAGGTTCTTGAGAAATTGGTTGTTCAGTTTGAGATTGAGGTTGTTCAGTATTAGTAGGCTCACTAGGAACCGCTTCGCTTCGCTCCGCTATACTCCCCGTAGAGGATGGAGATGAGTTAGTATCATCTACATCAGTTTTATTAACTTCATTAACATCAGGATTAACAGGAGCAACTTCTTCCTCTTTAGAAGTATTATTAACATCGTTTTCAATTTCTGCAATTTCAGCTAATTGTTCTATTGTATTTTTAAGATGTTCATTACCTTTAGAACTTAAATCAAGTGCGGCATAAGCATCTCTAATAACTTTATCTATATTAGGTTTATTACCATTATTAGCATCTTTAATAACAGAATTGATATATTCTTTACCATATTGTTTATAAGCATTACGTAAATCGTCCATAGCTTTATTAACAATCTTTTTACGACTATTATCAAAGAAGTTATTAAGATAAGTTATACGAGATTTAATATTATCATCAGATAGATTAAGTTGATTTTTATTAACCTCAACATTAATCTCAGCATTAACAACTTCTGCTAAATCTTTAAATACTTCATTATATTGTTTTTGAAGTTGAATAGCTGATTGAATATCATTTTTATTTTCAATATCAATAGGGATATAAAGTTTATTAATAGCATCTAATCGTTCATTTAATTGAGCAATACGTTCTTGCTTAACAGAATTATTAATTGCTGCATTATCTTGAATAGTTTTAATATCTCTTTGAATACTATTAATAATATGTTGATAAATACCATTCTTTGCAGAAGTAATATCAACATTTTCAATATGATTATTTGTAATATCTTGATTTAAAACATCATTAGCCCAATTAAGAAGATTATTATAATTTTCTTGACGATTACGAGCATGAACCATTTGGGTAGCTATAATACGACCAACTTCAAATCCGCCACCAAGTCTATTAACTTTATTTAAAGTAGTATTATATTCATTTTTAAGATTATTAATTTCAGTTTTAAATCTATTAATAAGTTCATTACTATCTTGTTGTTGTAATCCAAGTTTATTAGTAATACTATCATTAAATTCTTTACTATTAATAGAACTTTCAAGAAGTCCTAAATTACCAGCGTTCATAGAATTAATAATAATATTATCCATATATTCTTTTTCAGCTATACTACGAAGTTCTTCTTCAGTACCAGCAATAATATCTGGATTAACTTGATTGCCATTTTCATCAGTAATAGTTATAAATGGATTTTTACCATTAGCAATACTATTAAGTCTTTCTTGATATGCTTGAAAAGTAGCAGTACGACCAAGAATTTCGTTTTCTCTTTGTTTTTCAGCAGAAGTCCAATCTTTATCAAGACGTTTATTAATAAACTCTCCAGCTTTATTCATAACACTACTAAAAGTAACACCACCAAGAGCACCCCAAAATGCTTGCTCCCATAACATTGGGTCTTGAAGATAATCTTTAATAGTTTGTTGAGGAATATCTTTATCAAATACTTTTTTACCATTATATAAACCATCTTGACTAGCTATATAATTAATAGCTTCTTCAACTCCTTCTGTCCATTCAGATCTAACACCATGAAGAATATCATCGCCTACATCTTTTAATGTACTAGTAATTGCTTGTTTAGTAGTTTTATTACTTAAAGCATTAGTAATTGCGGCAGCATCATCAATATTACTATTAAATGCAGTATTTAAATTTCTAAGTCTAGAACTAGTTGTATTACCACTTAAAGCATTTTTCCATAAGTTTTTTAAACTATAAACTTGCCATACATCAAAAAGAACATTAGCCCAATCTTCTGCAAAAGTAATATCAGCACTATTTTTAGCAATATCTTTAGCTACTTCTTCATCAGACATATCTTTATATTTAGGATTATTATTATAAAACTCTTCTCTTTGTTTATCATTCATATTAGCAAGTTGAGTTTTAGAATAATCTTCAATATCATTATAAGTTTGTCTAGCTTCTTGATAATTTTCAAGATAACGAGAAGGAACTCCAATAGCAGTAGCCTCTGCTATTCTACCAGTAATGGCTCTACTCTTTTGAGTCATATTAATAGCATTAGCCATTTTATTAGCTAATTTATTAAACTTTATACCTTTACCTAATAAAGAAACACCTTTAGCAAGACCAGTACTAGGAACCATAAGAGTTAAAGAACTAGCTATACTAGGAGCGTTACTAGCCCACCAAGCAAAATCTCCAATATCAAAAGCAGCATTAGGATTTTCTCTATATATAGCTAAACGCTCATTAATAGATTCTTTTAAAGATTCAAGTTCAGAACTTATTTCAGATTGATAATCATTAGGACTATTACTAACCATATTATAGAAAGCATCAGCTAAATCTGCAAAACCAATAGCTGTACCAACAGTAATCTCATTACCAATCTGTCCAATCATTCTTAATCCTTGTTCCCAATTACTTTGATTAACAGCACGTTCTTTATCAAGTTTTTCTTGGTCATCAACAGGATTAACATAAACATCATAAGGAGCATATTTATCTATATCATATTGATTAAGATTATATGATTGTCCAGCAATACGACTAAATAAATGACCACGACCCCGGTCACTAATAGAAGTGCCGGGGTTGTAATCAACTAAAGTAGGAGGCTGTATAGCCCCCTTTTTAGTTTTAGGATTATATTCAGGATTAGGTGTTTTATTACCACCTTGTAGAAACTTTAATACATCCATATTAATATAGATTATTAGTTAATTCATCATAGTAATATTGAATAACATAAGGGTCTGAACTGCCACTAAGTTGGGCAAGTTTAGTAGCAACATTTTGTTGAATAGCTTTAACAGCATTTTCATCTACTGTCATTCCAGCTTTAACAGCAGTTACAGTTTGTTCCCATTGAGATAAATTATCTACAATATCAACAGCATTTTCTTTACTTACTAAACCAATAGTTTGATTATTAGTAGAATTAATTAAATTAAAACCTCCACCATTAGGTACTAATTTAAATTTATCAATTCCAGTAAATGCAGCATTATTAGTAAGAGAAATAGGTCTATTAGCATTATAATAATTTTCTACTTTACCAGCAGCTCTCCAACTAGTATCTTGATTCCAAGATTGAATAATAGAACTATCAATAGCACCACTACCTACAAGTAAAGTAATAGGTTCTCTTTTAAGTTTACCTTCTGTATCATAGTAACCTGCAATATTAATTTGGACTCCAACATCCCCAGTTTTTGGGTCACGAACAATAGTAGAAGTAATTTCATTTTCTTTAGCACTTCTAAGATAAGCTGTATAAGCTTTTCTATCTTCAGAAGACATAGGCTCAAATATTCCATTTTCACTAGTAATATAAGATTCTCCTTGAGTTAAATCAATACCAGCTTTAATAGCAGACATAGCTTGTTCTTCTAATTGTTTCTTTTGAGCAGAATATTTACTAGCAGCTTCTGGATTAGAACTCATAACAAAATTAAGTTCAGCAAGTTCAGGAGTCATTGCAGATATACCAATAGTAGAAGAAGTTATTTGACCACCATCAAGAACAGCATCATTTTTAGATTTAAGAGAATCAACATAATCAATTAAACCAATATAAGGTTCTTTATTACCTGTTGGCAATCCAGCATGATGTTCTTCACCATTAGAGTCAACTCGAACAAATTTATCACCGTAACCAAAAAATCTAGTCTTAGCAGAATTAAGAAAAGCATTTAAAAGATTTCTAGTATCTTCAGCTTCTTTAACAGCTTTACCAAAACTATAAATAGATTTATGATAATCTTTAGGTAATTCAGCATATCTATAACCATTACCATCAGAACCAAATCTTACTCCAAGACTAGCAGCTTTTTTCTCTCCACCAATAGCATTAATAAATGAATTATATACATCATCGTTATTAAAGTATTGTCTAATAGCAGAACTATCTCCAAATATCTGATTAACATATTTACTATATGTATCAGAATATTTATTACTAGGTAAATCACTTAAACTAATAGAATTATATGTATCAAATCCATCAATACTATCTTGAGATTTACCAACTTTAAGACTATTAATATATTCTTGATTATCAATAATATCATTAAGATAACTAAGAGCATATGCTCTATCAGATGGATTAGTAATATTAGTCATAATACTAGTTCTAATATCATCTGGATTAGCAGTACTTAAATTAATATTAATATCAGGATTATATTTACTAAGCAATCCGGCTATTGATTGTCTATTACTAGTAATTTCAGCTTGAGCTTGAGCAGGCATAAAATTATCAATACGAACAGGAGTACCTTTATAAGTTAGATTATCAATAGCTTGTTTTCTTTGATTTGTACTTCCTAATCCAGCTTGTTTAGCTAAAGCTAATTGAGCTTTCCATGCTTCACCATAAGTAGTATTACTACTTTGATTATAAAAAGTTGCAGCATTATAGAAAGGGTCAATACGTTTAGCAAGATATTGTTCAGGAGTAAGTAGAATACCATTTTTATCTGTTATATCAGGATTACTACCATTTTGGTCATATTTCCATTTAGCAATCTTATAATCTTGCTCAAGACTAGCTTTAGCGCCGGGAGTATTTTCAATAACAGCTTTAACAGCTTCAGCAAGTTTAGCTTTACTTAATCTTTGCCAATCACCTTTAGTATGAGAATAAATCTCTCCTGTAACAGATTTAGTAATATCATCAGTAACTTTACCGTTAGCATCAAGCCATCTTGTTTGACTACCACCACCTTGTTCTTTAGCAGCCCATTGAAGTGCTTGATTAAGTATTTGATTCATAGGAATTTCAGAAACTTCTTTATCAATAGGAGTCCATTTACTTCCACCAATAACATTACCATTCTTATCAGTTATATCTTGATAATTATATTTATTAACAGCACGATAATAATTCTTATAATCTTCCGATAAATCAGTACGTTTATCAAGATTATTCATATATGCTTTATAATCTTGTTGAGCACGTAAACGACCAATCATTCCGGGACTTGAAGTTATATCTCCATAAGTTCCAACTATATCATCAAGACTAGAATACGCATTACCATATTGCATATTTTCAGTAAGAGCATTACGAACTTTATTAAGTTGTTCTTGACGCCAAGCATCTTCAGCTTCATTTAAATCTAATTGAGCAAGTTGAGCATCAATCTGAGATTTAGTTTGAATAGCTTGTTGATGCCCTTGTTCAAGAGTATTATAAGTTCTAGCTAAGACATTTAAGTCAATAGGATTAACTTGTTGTCTAAAAGTAGGAGTATAAAAGTTTATCGGCATGATTGTTTTCCTCCAAGTTTTCTACGTTTACGAATAATAAATTCATCATAATCAACTCCAGCATCTCTCATAATTCTATCATCTACATTAGGGGCAGATGCTCTCATTGCGCCAATAGTATTATTTAAAGCTTTACGATTTTCATATCTACTAATCATATCTTGAATACCAGCATTAATACCACTAAATAAATTATTAATATTAGTTACTTTAGCTTCTCTAATACCATTATCAAATGCTGCTTTTCTATCTATATATTGATTGTATTGTTGAGCATTAAATTGACGAACACTTTGTTGATTACGTCTATCTTGATTAATAAGATTAGTTTCTATATTTTCTTTATTACCATAAAGTTCGTTAACAGCTTGACCAGCAGCATTACGAACTCGTTGTTTACGAGCTAAACTAACACGACTACTAGCAGTATTAGAATCAATATCACGATAAGCTTCAAATTTATCTTCTCTAATTCTATCAAGTTGAGGATTAATATTGTATTTAGTTTTAAGTTTACTAGCACTAATAAGAGTAGGTTGACCAGGACCTCTCATTTTATTAATAGCTCTTCTACTAGCAAAATAGCTAGCTAAACTACCAGCAACATTACTACCTAATCCAATCCAATCAGCAGTAGTAAGATTTTTAAATTTACCTTGTCCTTTACCATCAGAAGATGTAGTTCCTTTAGCAGGTGTACTAGTAGAAACAGGTAAAGTAGTAGGAATACTAGCTTCTACTTTAGGTAGATTACGATTATAAATAGCAGTAGGAGGCGTTTTAGTAGAAATAGATTGAGTTGATTGACTTGACTTACTTCGCCCTCCACGGGGGGTCTTCCCACTAGATTTAGTTGTAGGTAAACTTGGAATATTAGTATTATTCATACTAATACCTTTATCATTTCCATGACTCCAACCAGCTCTAACTAAACCGCTAGTAATTCCAGCACCATCTTCAAATAAAGGAAGTCTACGTTCTGCATAATATTGAGGACGACGATTTCCATTATCAATATTAGATTTATTAGTATTAGTATTTACATTATTATTTATAGTATTATTTTTAGACCATCTACCATTCCTAAAAGTATAATCACTACCAACAATAGTTTCTCCTCTAGCAGATTTATTAATAGGATAAATAGAAGTTCTATTAATAGTTCTATTAGTTATAGGAACATAAGCTCCAATTTGTTCATCATATTCCCAAGTTCTTCCATGACGATTAATCCGTTTTCCACCAACAGCAAATTTATCGCGTAGACCCCCCGTAGAGGATGGAGAATGGATTAAGCCATTCTTAACATTACCACTAATACTTACAATCATATTTTTTCCTCCAAGTTTTCTAGATTTACGACTATAACCTTTGGCATATTTACCAAAATGGTCACGACTATAAGGTATTTCTTTAAATTTATCTGAATTAACATCTACTATATCAATAACTTCAAGACCTTGTTTTCCAACATCACCTGTAAAAATAAAATGTTGATAAGGATTTCCTTCATTTCGACTACTTTTAACTAGTTTTTCACTAGTTATAACATTATATTTTTTATGTTCTGGATGAATACCTTTAGATTCAATATATTCTTTTAATTCATCATCAGTAAGTTTATCTGCTTGTTTAGGATTTTTTGCAGCAGATAAAGGAATAGGGTCATAACCATAACGAGCATTCCATTTATTAAAAGTTTTAAGAAAAGCTTTTGTATCATCAATATTAGTTTGAAGAATATCAGGGATATTAATAACTTTTCCGTTACTATCTAATATATTAACAAAATCTTTATATTTACCAATATTAGAAGTTAATTGTTTTCTAGGAGCTTCAAGAAGTTTAGTAGGTTTAACACCAAGAACTTTTCTACCATTATTGACAGATAAATTATAACGAATATTAGGAGAAATAGAATAATAACCTAAAGCATCTCTACCTTTAGTAACAGCTTTTTGACCTACTCTAGAAATATTTTTATCTAAAGCCATAGCAACTTTAGTAACTTTATCGACACCTCTTAAAACTCCAGCTCCACCTAATAGTATATCAAATTCAGGATTAACTTGTTCAAGAGGAGTCATATTAACTTCTCTTCTAGCAGGAACTTTTTCTAAAGTATTATTTGCTATTCTATAAGTTTCTGGATAATAAATAAAATCTCCTTGTTTAATACCACTATTTCTAGGAGACTCCATTATAGGAGTTACTCTAGTATTATCACTTTTAGCAATATGCTTTTCTTTACCAAATTTAGCTTTAGTTCCATCATCATTAATTCTATTTTTATCTTTAAAATCTTCTTGAGCTTTAAATACTTTATTAGGATTAGCTCCACCCATAACTAATTGAGCAGGACTAGCACCGTTAAGAATAGGTTGTGCAGAATAAACTTTAAGTTCATTTCCATTAGTTTCAACTACTTCACCACCTTCTACTTCAATACCAGTTTTATCACTAGGACCAATATCAATACCGCCTTGACTATGTTTTCTTCCATTCATATAAAAGAAATTATTACCAAGAGGTTGAGCAATACCACCAGCAACTACATTTGGTATTTTACCACCAACAGCATATTGTTTTTGAGGAAGATTTCTTCCATTACTTCTAGGAGTTTGAATAATATTAAATGGAAATGTTGGTCCAAGTTCATCATTACTAGGAAAAGATTCTTTATTAAAATCTTTAACATAATTAATAAGTCTGCCAGCAGTATTATTCATTAATTTTTCTCTATTATCTTTAGATACTAAATTGTTTATACCATTATAGAGAAATTCATTACCGAGTCATAT
>OBWK01000964.1_pt1 | contig 10239 bp, 10 predicted proteins | sample 1495251 | NCBI WGS metagenome assembly OBWK01 (sample SAMEA2580065, study PRJEB22360) | human gut metagenome | biome: human gut; feature: human-associated habitat; material: faeces | place: Denmark | collected 2008/2010 | reverse complement strand
TGCAGACATTAAAGAGACCCCGTCCACCACAAAAATAAAACAAGCCGTAGACAAGGTTCTGCAAGACGGACATATTCTGACTCCCGACTTGGGAGGTACGGCAAAAACGGAAGATTACACCCAAGCAATCATCGACAACTTATAATAAAAAGCTCTCCTTTCGGAGAGCTTTTTATACAGTACCCAATTATTGTATAATAAAGCCATAACGACTTACTAAAGGAGACAGTCCATGAATATATCCGTCTTAGGCTGCGGCCGATGGGGAAGCTTTCACGCTTGGTATGCAAACAGTATCGGTCACAAGATCACCCTTTGGGGACGTACAGGATCTACAAATTTGAACCGGCTCGTACAAACCGGCCGAAACGACTATCTGACACTGTCTTCCGATATACTTTTAACCGATAACTTGCAACAGGCCGTACAAACGGCCGATATATGCATTGTATCTATCAATGCTCAACAATTTCGTTCTTTAGCTAAACGTTTAAAAAAAGAAACGGATCTCTCCGAAAAGCCTCTGGTATTATGTATGAAAGGGCTTGAAATCGGTACGGGTAAACGACTTTCGGAAGTGGCATCCGAAGAGCTGGGAAGTCATGCCCCCGTTGCCGTTTGGGTGGGGCCCGGGCATGTACAAGATTTTGTTCGTCATATGCCTAATTGTATGGTCATTTCTTCGACTCGCCAGAAGCTCACGGAAAACCTAGTACAGACCCTTACAGGGCCCTTAATCCGATTTTATTACGGCAGAGATCTTCTCGGTACGGAAATAGGGGCGGCAGCAAAAAATGTAATGGGTATTGCTGCCGGTATGTTAGACGGCCTCAACTATACAAGTCTTAAAGGAGCTCTTATGGCTCCAGGCACTCCCCGGCCGGTCCCACCTAAAGAATCTTGTACCCCGTTTTGTCGCCGGCGGGGGAGAAAAAGCCATGACAGTTTACGGTCTTTCCCATTTGGGTGACTATGAAGCAACTCTTTTTTCTCCATACAGTAATAACAGACGATTCGGAGAAGAATGGATTAAAGGAAAACAAACATCCTATCTTGCTGAAGGTTACTATACATCCGAAGCGTTAATGAATCTTTCGGAACAGTATAAGGTAGAGCTTCCCATAAGCCGGACCGTTTATGAAATTACACATAAAGGGATTGATCCGAAAGCCGGTTTGGAAAGACTCTTTTTACGTTCCTTAAAAGATGAGTAAATCGATAGTTCCATAAAAAACGGCACTGAAGTAAATCTTCAGTGCCGTTTTTGCCGTTTTTTATGTATTTTCTTCATTCTCTTCTTCAGGAGTATGTGTAACTAATATTTTATCAACTCGTAAGTTATCCATATCAACAACTTCAAAACGGTAGTTCTTCCACTCATATACATCCGTTTCTCTCGGAATTCTGCCTACTCCGTAGACAACCAATCCACCCAAAGTTTTATAAAGATCCTCCTCTTCACCGGGAAGATCCTCATCAATTTTGAAAAAATCTTTAAACTCCTCAATAGGAATCAATCCGTCAATCAACCACTCATTGACAGCCCGTTGAACGATTTTATTAGCTTCTTCCGCCTTTTCTTCTTCACCGACAGGCATAATACCTACAAGTTTTTCCAAAATATCATGAACTGATAAGATACCGCTTAAATTACCGTATTCATCCAAAACGGCTGCTTCATGGATTCCTTTTTCCTGAAACAGGTGAACTACCTTCATGATATCCATCGATTCGGGAATATATTCGGGACTACGACTTGTTTGCTCTAAAATAGAACGGATGGATACATTTTTCTTTAACAGAACGGCCCGATAGTATTGATTAAATACTTTATTTAAAGAAACAATACCTACAAACTCATCTATGGAACCGCGGCATACGGGCACATTTATATGGTGGAAAGCAAGGAGATCATTCATGATCTGTCCTTCTTCATCTTCCAAATCAATCCAATCCATCTGCGTCCGATTTGTCATAATATCGCCTGCATCCATATCGTATAAGCGAAAAACACGTTCGACAAGCTTAGGTTCTTCTTTATCAAAGGCTCCCAATTCAGCCCCTTGTTCTAACAACAAACGTATTTCATCGGCCGTAACGGGTAATACTTCCGGATTATCGGCACCGATAAGTTTTGTAACAAAAGACGTAGATGCCGATAGAATCCAAACTAAGGGTGTACATATCTTAGAAAACCACACCATAGGTCTTGCTAAAAGACAGGCTGTTTTTTCAGGACTGTCAATAGCAATACGTTTAGGTACCAATTCACCGAGAATCAAAGTTAAATATGTAATAACAACGACAATGGTTACCATGCTGATTGTATAAGCATAGGGCTCCAATCCGGGTACCAACTTTACATATTGAGAAAGGGGGCCGGCCATTTCCGTACCGCCGTAAACACCTGTCAATAAGCTTACAAGCGTCATTCCAAACTGAACGGTCGAAAACATCTTATTCGGGTTTTCTCTTAATTTTAAAACAATTTTCGCCGACTTATTGCCTTCTTCGGCCATGGATTCCAATCTTGACTGATGGCTGCTGACAATAGACATTTCCAGCATAGAAAAGATACCGTTACCGACAGTCAGTAATAAAATTACCAAAAACTGTTTATATAAGGAAATTTCCAAAAAGAATCACTCTCTCCAATCTTACCAATCACCGAATCCGATACCGATACCGCCACGAGAATGCCCGCCTATCCCAATACCTATGCCGATGCCGACTCGCCCGTTTCCCATACCGGTATAAGCCCGAGACGAAACAGCAACTGTCTTTTCAAACTGTCGTTCTTCCTTACCGATTCTTATGGTTAATAATGCTTTTGTTCTTCCTTCGGAAACAGCGGTAACAGCGTTCTTTTCTCCCATTTTTGCAATGGCCGTATTAATTGTTTCACCCGTAAGTATATACGGAATAAAAGTCGGCAAATTCACATAAAAGGTTCCCGTATCATTTACACCCAAAACAGTAGGATACAACTCAATTTTCGTACGTTTCAATAAACTTTGAACATTTCCGTATATAAGAACAGCCTTTTCTCCCGTATGCAAGACCCAAACATTGCTCTTATCCTTTGCTACGGCATACTCACGAATAAGTTCAGAATTTTGTTTATCATACGCTGTTATACGATAAAAATATCCGTTCATCATCTCTTTATCGACAAGAAAATATGTGTGTTCTCTTTCTTTTACATCGATAGACGAAATAAAGGCCGTCAATTCTTCAAACTTTCTTCCTTTTGTAAGATAGTATGAATCACTTTTTTCTTTTACGGTAGTAGTAACCGGTGTCACCCCTGTATCTATTACCGATTCCGTAGCTCCGACACTCATCAAAGAAAAAACAAATATAAGTGTTGCAAGGACAGTAATTTTCTTATTCATTATAAAATCTCCACTCAAACTATCGAGTCAGCTTGCTGCGTATGCTTTCCAAACGATTCAGGGCCGCATAAAGTGTTTCATTATTGACGGCAAAATGAAGACGCACGTATTTTTGTACATCTTCAGCAAAAAAAGTAGATCCGGGAACGGATCCGACACCTACTTTACGAACTAAATCTTCACAGAACTCCGTATCTTTTTCATAACCGAATTCAGAAATATCGACGAGTAAATAAAAAGCTCCTTGAGGAATATTGTGTTTTAACCCCAGGTCATCAAGCCCCTTCATCAAAATATCTCTCTTTTCCGTATACGTTTTTACGAGGCCGTCATAATAATCACCGCCAAAACGAAGTCCCGTAACCGCCGCCTCTTGTAAAGGGCTGGGAGCGCTGATAGTAAAGAAAGTATGGACCTTCTTTATTTCATCAATAACAGCTTCAGGTCCGAGAATATAACCTACTCGCCAACCTGTAATAGAATAAGTCTTGGACAGAGAGCCTACGCAAATCGTACGATCATGCATATGCGGTAATTCAGAAAAACACGTATATGTATAGGGTTTATAAATAATTTGTGAATATACTTCATCTACAATCACAAAGGTATCATATTTTTCGGCATAAGCGGCTATAATGCCCAATTCTTCCCGCGTAAAAACCTTGCCGCACGGATTTGACGGATCACACAAAAGAACAGCCTTCGGACGTTCTTTAAAAGCTTTTTCCATTTCATATTCATTAAAAGTAAAATCATCGCCACGAAGAGAAACAAAAATAGGCTCTCCTCCCGCCAGTTTTACGTCAACGCTGTAAGCATCATAGTAAGGAGAGAAGATAATAACCTTATCACCCTTATCAACAACTGTCATAATCGTTGATATAAGAGCTTCCGTACCACCGCAAGTAGCAATCAACTCTTTATTTGTATCGGGTTTGCGTCCCGTACATTTAAAACGAAATTCCGCCAAAGCATGCCTGAAGTTTTCCGAACCGGCATCCAAACTATATTGATGGGGTCCTTCATCGGCAATCTGTTTCAAAGAGTCAAGAATAGGTCGGGGCGGAGGAAAGTCGGGAAAGCCTGCAGATAAGTTAACAGCACCGTATTGTTCCGATAAGACGGACATTTTTGCAATAGGTGAATCTGTAAAAAGGTTAGTACGTTCTGATAATGCAGGCATAATGCCCTCCTTATAAATCCAAATTTCTTACTTTCTTAGCATTGTCTTGAATAAATTTACGACGCGGTTCAACTTTATCACCCATTAAAACGGAAAAAATGCGATCCGCTTCAACGGCGTCTTCCAATTCAACTTTTAACATAGTCCTAAATTGGGGATCCATCGTTGTTTCCCACAACTGTTCGGGATTCATTTCACCCAAACCTTTATATCGCTGTACGACAGCATTTTCATTTCCTACTTCAGCCAATTTATTTGTCAACTCGTCATCTGTATACAAATACCATACAGAACGACCCTTTCGTACTTGGTACAACGGGGGCTGAGCAATATATACATGCCCTTCCGTAATCAAAGGCTTCATAAAACGATAGAAGAAGGTTAACAAAAGAGTTCTGATATGAGCCCCGTCAACATCCGCATCGGTCATGATAATAATTTTATCGTAGCGACGTTTAGTAATATCAAACTCTTCACCAATACCCGTTCCGAAAGCCGTAATCATAGCACGAATTTCTTCATTGGCAAGAATCTTGTCAAGACGTGCCTTTTCTACATTAATAATTTTTCCGCGTAAGGGTAAAATAGCCTGGAACTTTCTATCACGGCCTTGCTTGGCCGACCCGCCTGCTGAATCACCTTCGACGAGATAAATTTCTGTCATATCCGGATTTTTTTCCGAACAATCGGCCAATTTACCGGGTAGGCTACTGATTTCCAAAGCATTTTTTCTGCGTGTTAACTCTCTCGCCTTACGAGCTGCCTGACGAGCCCTTGCAGCATTTATATTCTTAGTTACAATACTTTTTGCTTCTGCCGGATGTTCTTCGAAAAATTCCTTCAATCCGTCGGAAATAATATTATCTACAATCCCTTTTACCTCACTATTACCGAGTTTAGTCTTAGTTTGCCCTTCAAACTGAGGCTCCCTTACTTTAACACTGATAATAGCCGTTAATCCTTCACGCACATCTTCACCGGAAAGGTTATCTTCATTTTCTTTAATAATCCCGGAAGAACGACCGTAATCATTAATAGTTCTTGTAAGACCTGAACGGAAGCCACTCAGATGAGTACCTCCTTCTTCAGTAAAAATATTATTAACAAAAGTCAGTATATTTTCACTGTATCCATCATTATACTGCAAAGCTATATCAACGACTACATCGCTCTTGATCCCTTCCAAACTGATAACTGTCTGATTTACGGGCGTACGGTTTTCATTTAAAAATTGAACAAAAGAGGTTAAACCGCCTTCATAATAATAAATTTCCTTTTTATCCGTTCTTTTGTCTGCAAGAGTAATAGTCAGACCCTTATTTAAAAAGGCAAGTTCTCTCAGTCTGATTTTAAGTGTTTCAAAATCATAAACCGTATCGGGGAATATTTCACTATCAGGTTTAAACCATACTTTTGTTCCCCGTTCTTCTCCTTCTTCCAAAGGCCGAACTTTCTCCAATGAGTTTACTGTCAAACCGCGAGCAAAAGAAATTTTCCACAAGAATCCGTCACGTTTAACTTCAATTTCCGTCTGTTCAGAAAGAGCATTTACTACGGAAATACCCACACCGTGTAAACCGCCGGAAATAGGATATCCGTCACCGCCGAATTTACCTCCTGCATGTAAAACCGTCAAAACTACTTCAACAGCCGGTTTTCCGATTTTATGCATAGCTACGGGAATACCGCGGCCATTATCAACAACGGTAATACTGTTATCCTCTTCAATTGTAACTTCAATATGTGTACAATAGCCGGCTAAGGCTTCATCAATACTGTTATCTACTACTTCATAAACCAGATGATGAAGACCCTTTAAAGATGTACTGCCGATATACATACCCGGTCTTTTACGGACTGCTTCCAATCCCTCAAGCACCTGTATTTGATCAGCTCCGTAAGAAACTTTCTTTTGTTCAGACATAAAAACGTGTGCCTCCTGTTTAATAATCACTCTATTATACAATATTCCTCAAGGAGTTTTTAAGTCTAATTAAATTCTTTTAAGCATTATTTCTATACTTATTAACTAAATTGGTGATAAATCTATCTGTTAACTCATGGGGCTTTTTTCTTGTAATAAAAATGGATAAAAATAAGTCATCCTCTTTTGTATCCGCATTATGATAAACTTTTTCTATTAACCTGTAAATACAATTCCGACGAACTTCATCATACTGTTTCTCCTGAAAGCTTTCTCTTTGATACAAGGATTGAACGTCCTCCCAAGTTAGCCAAGGCATTTCATTCAAAATTGCCGTTAATTTTACTTTTTTTTCTTGATTCTTTTCAGATAGACAATATTCACAATCCTTATTTTGTTCTATCCACCTACCGCAACCCGAACAAGGTATATATCCTTCAGCTTCATAGGCTTTGCTTCTTCGTTTTGCCGCTACTTGCAAACGATATATTTTTTCTTTTAATCCTTCCTGACACTTATCGGAAACTTTTTTTATTGTATTCACTGTTTCTTCTGCTAAAACAATATCTGCCGGTTTTATCTTCAAAACAAATTCATGATCATCTGCAAGGTTTATCATTCTTTTTTCAGGAAATTTTGAAGCACTTACAAATTTTATATCACTTACATACTTTTCACCCAGGAAATCATTAATTTTTTCTTCAATATTATTCTTATACATGAATAACTGATTCATCCATGCAGAATTGAATACCCCTATTGTAATGACTCCTTCTCGTATATCTTTTATATAAGAATACTTTCCTATTCGATTGCCCATTAAAGAGGACCACTTTTTTTTCAATTCATAATGGCGATAGGGTTTCAATAAGTTATTATGTTCCAACACTTCTTGTATCAAATCACCGGCTTTTTCAGTTGTCCCTCTTCTCATGTTCGTCATATCGAACCTTTCCCTTTTCTACATAAAGAAACGAATATGCCTTTTCCTTACGAAAAAAAGAATCATCCGTTGTCGTAATAAAAGTTTGAACCTTTCCTTGCACAAAAGAAAGCAAAGCATTTCTTCGTTCTTCATCTAATTCACTCATAACATCATCAAGCAATAAAATCGGATATTCTCCGTTCTCTTTTTTTATAAATTCCAACTCCGCCATTTTCAATGCTAAAACAGCAGTCCGTTGTTGTCCTTGAGAACCGAATTTTTTCAATTCCCCCAAATCATTTTCCACAACGAAATCATCTCTATGAGGACCTATAGCCGTAGACTGACGATAAATATCTTTTTCCCTATTTTTCCGTAATAATTCATAATAAACGTCTTCCGTATCCTCTACCGTCGAACCCTTATATGGCTGAATGTATGTCAATTTTACTATCTCTTTTTCACTCGTTAAGTTCCTGTATATTTCCTTTACGACAACAGATATTTTCTCTAAAGATTCTTTTCTTTTATTAACTATATAGGCTGCCAGGCGTGCTAACTGGAGATCCCATTCATGAAGAGATATATCTTTTTCATATTTCATCCGCTTTAAAAGTATATTTCTTTGAGATACAGCCTTATTATACTGTAATAGCATCTTATAATAGGACGGATTGGTTTGAGATATTTCCATATCCAGAAAACGTCGTCTTAATGCCGGATTTCCTTTTATTAGTTGTAAATCCTCAGGTGAAAACATAACTTCTTGAAGTATACCGAAAAGTTCTCTCGTTCTTACCTTCGTATCATTTACGGACACGCGCTTTTTTTCATGAAGAGAAAAAACAATTTTAATATTTTGTTCTGTTTCATTCCTTATAAAATCGATAATAACGCTTCCGTTTGTAGCGGATTTTCTCAACAAATCCACATCTGTAACACCTCTATACGATTTACCTATACATCCGGTATATAAGGCTTCCAACAAATTAGTTTTTCCTTGACCGTTATTGCCATATAAAACAATAACGGTCGCAGGAAAAGATATATCCGCTTCTTCATAGTTTCTTATATTAAGTAAGCGAATTCTCGATATATTCATTACTTACTGTTCTCCGACAACTCTAAACTGCCCTACATTTTCTACCTTCACTATATCATTCGGATAAAGTTTCTTTCTTTTTACAGTACAACTTTCACCGTTTACAAAAATCATTTTATTAGCAATAAGCATACTCGTTTGACCGCCACTTTCCGTAATATCGGCCCACTTTAAGAACTGATCTAATTGTATCGTTTCTGTCTGAATCTTTATTTCTTTCATGTTGCTCCTATCTTGCACGCATAGGCGTAACAACAAATACACAATTTCCCGTATCCTTATCTTGTATCAACATAGGACTGTTTTCACGGCACTTAAGAAAAATTTCATCCTTACTGCAATGTTTTAATACATCAAGAATAAAACGTCCGTTAAAAGATATGGACAAAGGATTTCCGCCGGACATGATACATTCAACCGAATCTTCTACAACACCATGATCCGGGTCCTGACTATTCATGTGAATCTGATTATCCGCCATATCAAAGTTAATAACATTATATTGAGCATCTTTGGCAACAATTGAAATTCTTTCAACGGCAGCTGTAAAGTCATTGCGTCTTATAGTAATAATATTGCTGAATTCCGTCGGAATAACTCGTTTGTAATCAGGGAAGGTCCCTTCTATAAGACGTGTACGTATATATACATTACCGAATTGAATAGCCAAATAATTTCTTACAGCCGTAATCTTTACGACAACAGGAACATCTGTCGGTAACTGTCGGGCTACTTCAGATAATAATCTACCGGGAATAATAGCTTGAATATCTCCTGTTGACGGTTGATCCAATGTAACTGATTTTAAAGCCAAACGATGGGTATCCGTTGCAACCATAGATAAGGATTTTCCGGAAACATCTAAAAAAGTACCTGTAAACACGGGGCGAGATGTATCTGTTGCGCATGCATAAGAAGTGTTGTCGATTAAATCTTTAAGGATAACACTGTCTGTTGTGAAGGAAGCATATCCCTGTTCAACAACTTCGACTTCATTAAAGTCTTCAGTATTCATAGTCATATATCTATATTTAAGCTTACCGCCCTCAATAGACATTTGTGAATCTGAATCACTTTTGGTCAGTATAATTTCTTCAGATGCTATACGTCTTGTTAATTCTGACAAATGAGGATCCCATAAAAATACTTCACCGGATTCTTCAATAATACCGGGAACGGTTGTTTTGATTCCCATATCATAGTCATTGGCCTGAATTTCAATATTATCATTTATAGCTTTGATTAGAAGACCGTTTTCACTGGATAAGTTATTACTTTTATTGGATGCTACTTTTTGCACCGACTGTAAGGCACGTGTAAAGTCTTCTTTTTGAATTTTCAGTTTCATGGTATTCTCCTTTTTATATGAATATGAACTTAATTGGAGCTTATTAAATAGTAGTAATAGTAATAGGGGGTGTGGATTTGTAAAAAAGTCTTTTAAAAGTGTAAGTTATCTTGTTTGCCCGTGTTTATAAAAAGTGGATAAGTAAAATCGGATTATTCACAATTTTACAGGAAAATTACTTATTCACTTTTATAGAAAGGATATATACAACATATAAACCTATTTATCCACAAGGATAATTGAATTTTTTATTTGTTCAACAGCCTTTCGCAGAGACTCGTCTTTTTTTACCTCTTTAGAAATTTTATTAACCGCGTACATGACTGTTGTATGGTCTCTGTCATTAAAAGCGGCACCTATAT
>OBWK01000955.1_pt1 | contig 10340 bp, 8 predicted proteins | sample 1495251 | NCBI WGS metagenome assembly OBWK01 (sample SAMEA2580065, study PRJEB22360) | human gut metagenome | biome: human gut; feature: human-associated habitat; material: faeces | place: Denmark | collected 2008/2010 | reverse complement strand
GGGTGTGGGTGGGGTGGTGGCGATGGTGGTCATTCCGTCGGTGACTGCGGCTGGCGGGATGGTGTCGGCAGTGGTGAGGGGTCGGTCTATGAGGAGGGTGGGTTGGCCGTTGATGGTGGTGATCTGCATGGTGTCTCCTATTTTTTGAGGAATCCGATGGTGTTGAGGTAGTAGTTTTTGGTGCCGTTGAATAGGTCGCTGCTGTTTACGTTGATGGAGAGGTTGGAGACGACGCCGGTGCTGGTGTTGTAGTTCCAGTGTGAGTTGACGTCGGTGACGACCTGCTTCGGCCCGGTGGATACCCATATGATCCATCCGCTTGCCGTGCAGTCGGATACGGTGCTCCATATCAGCGCCCAGTCGTCGCCTCGGTGGTCGACGGTGGCGAACGCCTTGTATGACCCGTATTTCGCGGGATTGGAGGATGTGAGGGTGTATTGCGTGTATTTCATGGCTCCGATGTTTTGGCCTTCCCACCACGCGGTTTGGAAGGTGGAGCGCCCGCCGGAGAAGCCGCCGAGGAAGCCTCCCATGTACAGGTATCCGCTGTCGATGTCGGCTTGGATTCCGACCAGGCCATTGGGGTCTCGCGCGGCGAGCGTGGCGGTCGTGGCCCCGGTCTTGGGAGACCACAGACTTAGGTAGGCACGCCTACTGCTGGGATCGGTCGAGTCATAGTCCTTTTCTGCGGCGAGAAACACGGTGCCGACCTTGGTGGTGTTGTCGTCGGCCTTGCGTTCGCCGATTCTGGCGAACGCGCCGGGGTCGTGCTCCGCGCGCCGCCCGCCGTTGAACGTGAGCGCGCTGACTTCGCCCTCCTGCTGCGTGGTGGACTCGACCGCGATGTACGGGTGCTGGTACGAGCCGCTTCCGTGGTAGAACTGGATGCCTGCGCCTTCTAAGGAGTCCGTGCCGGAGATTTCGGTCTGTTTGAAACTCGGGCTGATTTGCACCCTGTTGCCGGTTCGGGCGGTTCGGAAGGTGCCGGTCAGGAGGTTGTCGGCACCGTCCCCGTCGAGGTGGACGGTTTCGTTGCCGTTGGCGTCGGTCATGACGAACTGGCCGGTGTCGAGGTTCCAGTAGGAGCGCTTGCCGGTGATGATGCCGGTCTTCATATAGGTGGCGTTGATGTACAGCAGTCCGTTGGACAGGTAGAGGCCTTGTTTTTGGCCGTTGTTGGTGAGCTTGTTGAAGATGTAGGTCTGGGTGAGTTCTCCTTCGAAGGTGTCCACGTAGCTGCGGGCGGCGGTCTCGTCGGTGCATTGCAGGCCGGTCCAGTACCAGTCGGCGTCGGATGCGGTGGCGGGGTTGCGATCGACCTGCATCCACAGGCGTGCGGTTTTGGCGTTGGATGGCACGGTGTAGCTGCCGGACACGTATGTCCAGCCGTTCGCGTCGGCGGCGGATTGGGCGATGGTCTGCCAGTGGTTGCCGTTGCCGGTGTCCGTCCAGTGGATGCCGAAGCTGCTGGTGACATTGCCGGCCTTGCGGTATGCCCAGCCGGACAGGCGGAACGTGTGGCCCCGGAACGTGTCGAGCGGCCATCCGAAGTACGTGTCTCGCACGTTGCCCAGGTGGATCGCGCTCGTGATGCCCTCGGGGTGTGTGGCGGGCATTGTCTTGGTGAGTTTGCTCGCGCCGAGCTTGTCGAGGTCGTGGTCGGGGTTGCCGTTCGGGTTGCGCACGAGGTTGCTGCCGTAGGCCATGATCGCCTCGGCGTAGGTCTTCGCGCCGGACAGGGCCGTGTCGGCCTTGGCGGTCGCGTCGCTTTTCGCGCTGTTGAGCGTGCTGGCTCCCACGCTGTCGGCGTAGGTCTTGGCGGCGGTCTGCGCGTCCGTGGCGAGTTTCTGGGCTTGGGTCTGGGTGGCGAGGCTGGACGCCTTGTTGCCGTTGATGGTCGAATTGGCGGACAGGCTGAATTCGCCGGTGTCCATATCCCAGAAGTTCAGGCCCTTTTTGTCGGTGAGACGGCCGGCCTTGACGAGCGCCGCATCCAGTACGCCGGTCTTCATATACGTGGCGTTCAGATACAGCAGTCCGCCGGACAGGTAGATGCCCTGCGTCTTGCCGTTGTTCGTCAAACGGTCGAAGATGCTGCGCTGGCCCAGAGATTCGTCGAGCGCGTCCACGTAGGCCTGCGCCGCCGCCTTCGCGGCCGCGCTGTCCGATTTGGACTGCGCCTTGGCTGCGGTCAGCGCATCCGAGGCCTTGGTCTCGGCGTACTTCCTCGCCTCCGCGAGCTTGGCCGTATCGGCCGCGTCGGCCTGACGCTTGGCCTCGGTGATCGCCGCCTGTTTCGCCGCGTCGGTGTACGAGTTCGCGTCGGAGAGCGCGCCGTCGGCGTATTCCTGCACGGTCTTGCCGCCCACGGTGCTGCGGGCGGACAGGCTGAATTCGCCGGTGTCCATATCCCAATGGTTCAGGCCTGCGGCGTCGGAGAGGCGGCCGGTGAAGATGGTGTCGGCGAAGAGGCCCTTGCCGTTGGCGAGGCTGCGGAAGTCCCAGTCTCCGTTTGCTTTCTTGTGGTCGGCGATGCGCCAGTAGCCGCCGCCGATGTGGATGCATTGGGTGGGGTTCTGGTCTTCGGGCTTGTCGTACACGTAGATGCCTTGGCCGGGTTTGAGGTACGTGTATCCGCCGGTGGCGTTCATGATCTGGTTGATCCGGTCGATGAGGTCCTTCATGTACGGGCCGGTGCCGCCGGCGGCGCTGTTCCACGCGCCGGAGCTGGAGACGAGTTTGTCGAGCGCCTGCTGTTGGGCGGCGAGGCGCTGCGTGTAGGATTGCCGGATGTTGCCGAGGGTGATCTTGGTGTCGGCGAGGCTGCCGGCCAGGTCTTCCTCGATCTGGAGGATGCGGCCTTCGAGGCGCAATGGTGTGGCGAAGCTGGTGTCGATGATCTGCACGCTGTCGCCTACGTCCGTGCCTTCCGGGTCGTATCCGGCTTGGCCGAGTGCGGTCACGTCGGCGGTGTAGGAGACGACGGGCGTGGCGCGGGTCTTGAGCGCGTTCTTGGTGAGGGTGAGGAGTTCCTTGGGGTCTTCGCAGTCGGGGAAGTCCACGCTTGCCTCGCTGTGGTGTCTGGTGCCGTCGGCTCCCACGATGCCCCAGTTGGCGAGCGCTTGGTCGTCTTGGACGTAGGGTTTGCCGTTGTTGACGTCGGCGAAGCTGATTTTGCGGCCGTAGCCGCCGGTGGGCTCGCCTTGGTCGTTGGTTTGTTCGATGCCTTTGCCCCAGCCGTAGAGGCGGGTGATGACGTCGCCGCTGTCGATGTCGCGTTTGATTTGGGCGAGGTCCTTGCCGTATTCGAAGCGTTTCGTGCTCGTGGTTTGGCCTCGGTGTTCGACGAGGTGGATGATGCGTTGGCCGATGCGGTTGCCGGTCGGGTCGGGCTGGTATTCGGTCTGGGCTTCGAGCCCGTAGGTGTCGGCGGTCTTCTGGACGGCTTCGAGTACGGTGCAGTGGTAGAAGGCGAGGTTGGCCGTGCCGGTGATGGTGCCGGTTTCGACGGTGCCGACCGTCCACCGGGTGCCTTCCAGTGCCTTGGCGAGGCAGGCTTTGGCGTTCGCGTTGCGGTTGCGTTTGTCCTCGATATAGGTGCGCGAGAGTTCGGCGATGCTGCCGGTGCAGTAGGCGACGGTGACGGGCATGCCTGCGGCGCGGGCGGTCTGGGTGGACTGGCACAGGTATTCCGCCCAGCGGCCCATCGAGTCCTTGAAGACGATGCGTTCGTCCTTGTTGATCTCGCCGATGGTGGTGATATCAAGGGTGTCGGTGCCGTCGGTGGCGCGGGTGCGGACGGCTTTGATGGCGTAGGGCAGGTCGCCGAGCGGGTTGCCCCAGCGGTCGAAGATCATGTAACGCAAAACGTGTCTCCTAGATGAGTGTGAGCGGCCGGTAGGCGAGGGTGCCGGTGCAGCCGGTGAGGGTGACGGTGTTCACGCCGGGCGGCAGTGGGAAGTAGTCGGAATCGAGGGTGGGTGTCATGAGGTTGCCGTTGACGCGCAGCTCGCGCGAGTCCGGCGCAGTGTCGATGGAGATGCGGCCGGTGATCGTCGTGGTGGATGCGAACGTGAGCTTGTGGCCGTGCGCGTCCTGCATGCCGACGGTCTTGGCGTTGGCGGCGGGGGTGAGCGCCCATGCGGGCCAGCATGGCCGGTTGCCTTTGACGTGGATCGCGTTCGCGCCCGTTTTGAGCGCGATGGATCGGCTGCGGCCGATGAGATAAGGGGCGGCGGCGATGCTCACGGTGACGAGCGTGGCGACCTGCCGGGGGCCGGCCCATTTGTCCTCCCACGCGGAAAGGCTCATGCGGCCCCGGTATTCGCCGGGCAATCCCCGCCATGAGAGCGTGACCACTGTGCCGGCCAGGGCCGCGAGCCGTGTCTTGGCGGCGAGGATGTCGTCTTCTCCGCCGATCGCGTACAGGGCGAGCGTGATGGCGCGGTCGCCCATGTACGCGGCCCCCGAGGGGTCGGTGAGGGTCAGGTCGAGCCGGCCGTCGCGGCCGGGCATGTCCTGCACGCTCACCGTGGGTTCGGCGTTGCCGATGGTCACGCCGTCGGAGGTCAGGGACAGCATCATGCGTTCCAGCGGGACGCCGTTGAGCGTGGGGTCTTCGACATGCGGCAGGCGCATGCGCCGCTGGTAGAGCATGATGCTTTCCTCTCTGTTAACGGCCTCTCATGGCGAGGCTGTTGAGTTCGTAGCTCATTGGTTTGGCGAGCTTGCCGGCCATGACCTCGCCGCCACGGTCGTTGAGGTTGAGCGTGATGCCGGCGGCGAGGGCCGCGTCGATCGCGTCGATGATGTCCTGTTTGGTGGCGTATCCGCCGGCCTGTTCGTCCATCGTGTACGCGATCCGGCCGCCGTTGACGGTGCCGTGGTATGCGAGCGGGGTTTCGAGTCGGCTGGTGTCGGTCTTCAGGCTCACGGTGGGGATCATGTCGGTCAGTCCGTCGATGCTGTCGGCGACGAGGCCGCTGGCCTTGTCGATGCCTTGGGCCATGCCGGCGGGTATCCATTTGCCGACCTCGTCCCTGAAGATGCGTGACGGGCTGTGGATGCCGAGCACGCTCTTGGCCCAGCCGACGAGGCTGCTGCCGAGGTTGCTGATGGTGTTCCTGACCCACTGGAACGCGCCGCCGATGCCGTTGATGAGGCCGCTGATGATCTGACGGCCCGTGTCGTACAGCCATCCGCCGGCCCCGCTGACCGCGCCGAGCACGGTGTCGCGGATGCGGCCGACGGTGTTCGACACGGATTGGATGCCGTTGGACACGGCCGATGTGATCCCGTGCCAGATGTTTCCCAGGAACGAGCTGACGCTGTTCCATACGCTCGTCCATACGCCGCTGATGGCGTTCAGGACGGTCGAGATGGTGTTGCGCACATTCTGGATGTATGTGGACACCACGCCGCTGATGGCGTTCCAGATGGTGGATGCGACGGACTTGACCGCGTTCCAGATGCTCGTCCATACGCCGCTGATGGCGTTGAGGACGTTGCCGATCGTGTTCCTGATGCCGTTGATGATCGGCGTGAAGAACGCGACGATCTTGTTCCAGACATCCGTGAAGAACTGGCTTACGGCCGTCCATACGCTCGTCCAGATGCTTTTGATTCCGTCGAGGATGTTCGACAGGAACGCTTTGATGCCGTCCCATGTGGTCGTGAAGAACGATTTGATCGCGTCCCATGCGCCCTGCCAGTCGCCCTTGAGCAGGTCGAGGAACACGACGATGACGGTGCGGATCGCGTTCACCACGGTCGAGATGTAGCCGCTTATCAGCGTGAAGATCGTGTTGACGACGTTGTAGATCGCCGTCCAGATGGTGCTCCATACGGTGTTCGTGCTGTTCATCTGCTGGGTGATGAACGAGAGTATCCAGCCGAACACGGTGTTGATGCCGTTCTGGATCGCCTGCAACGGGGCGACGATGAGCGCGCCGATGACGGTGAACACGTTGACGATGAAGTCCCGGACGCTGGTGAAGATCGTCGTGGCGGTCGTGCTGATGCCGGTCCACACGCCGGACAGGAACGTGGTGATCGACGTCCATGCGCCGGTGACGCCGCCGCCGATCGTCTGCCATAGGCCTGCAAAGAAGCCGGCGATGCCGTCCCATGCGGATTGCACGCCGCCTGTGATCGTCGCCCATAGGTTGGCAAGGAATTCGCCGAGCCCGTTCCATATCGCCTTAGCGCCCTCCACGAGCGCGGCCCATGTCTCGGACAGCCATGAGGTGAACGCGGCCCACGCCTTGCGGCCGACCTCGGTCTGGGTGAAGAACCAGACGAGCGCGGCGACCACCGTGGCGAAGATCGTGACCCAGAATCCGACGGGATTCGCCTTGAGGACGGCGTTGAAGGCCCGTTGGATGGCGGTGCCGGCGCTCGTCACGGCGTTCCATGCGAGTTGCGCGTTCTGCGCGATCTTGGTGGATGCGGCTATCTTCTGGATGCGGCCGGAGATGCCGCCTATGCCGTTGACGAGGTCGGTGACGCCGTTGGCGGCGTTCTTGACCTTCACGGCGGCGTTGAAGATGCCGTCGAGCCCGCCGGCGACCGCCGTGATGCCCGCCGTGGCCGTTTTGAAGCCGAGGAACGCGGCGACGGCCGGTATGAGCACGGGCGCGAGCTTGCCGGCGTTGCCGACGATGAGGTTCAACGTGTCGGCGATGAGTTTTATGGCGGTCGCGACCCCGTCGGGCGGCATGAGTTTCACCCAGTCGACGACCATGTTGACGACGCCCATGATCGCGTTCCTGATGGTGTCCCACGCGGATTTGAACGCGGTGATCGCGCCGTTTTCCTCCAGTTTGGAGTAGAGGCGCTGGAACCAGCCGATGAGCCCTTCGATGCCTGCCTGGACGACGGGCACGGCGTTGGTGACTCCGTCTGCGATCCAGCTCATGCCGCCGGTGATGGCGGGTTTGACGCTGTCGAGCACGCTCGCGCCGAGCTTGACGAACGCGGCTTCGAGGTTGCCGGTGGCTCCCTCGATGGTGCTGGCGCTGGTGGCCGCTTCCACGGCGGCGTCGGTGAAGCCCAGGGACATGATCGCGTCGTTGAATTCCTGCGCGGTGATCTGCCCGTCGGCCATGGCGTCGCGGAAGTTGCCGGTGTAGGCTCCGGCTTCCTTGAGTGCCTGTTGGATTTTGCCGCTCGCGCCGGGGATCGCGTCAGAGAGCTGGTTCCAGTTCTCGGTCGTGAGTTTTCCTTGGCCGGCGGTCTGGGTCAATACCATCGCGACGCTTTTGAACGTGTCGGCCGAGCCGCCGGCGACGGCGTTGAGGTTGCCTGCGGCTTCGGCGAGGCGGTCGTAGTTGGGCACGCCGTTGGCGGCGAGCTGGGCGGTGGTGTTGCGGATGTCGTTGAGGTCGTAGACGGTCTTGTCGGCGTAGTCCTGCGTGCTGGCGGTGAGTCGTTTGATCTGCTTCTCGCTGACGCCGGCGAAGTTCAGGGTGCTGGCGAACTTCTGGGCGCTGTCGGAGGCGCTGGTGATCTCGCCGGACAGGCCCATGAACGCTTCGATGGCCTTGCCCGCGACGCTTTGCGCGATGCCGGTGATGACGCCGAGTTTCGCGCCGAAGCCGCCGGCGAAGCCGTTGCCGGCTTTGATGCCGGCGGTGTTGCCGGCGGTTTCCGATGCGCTGCCGAACGCCGATTCGATGGCCTTGCCGACGCCCTTCATGCTGGGCACGACCTGCACGAACGCGGTGGCGATCTCGATTGCCATGCTATGCCTCCCTGATGGTGGTGCGCGGTGCGGCCAGGTATGCGGCCAGTTGTTCGTCGTCCATCGCCACGGCCTCGCCGCCCGTGGCTTCGTGCCGGACGGTGCCGGGGCGTTGGAGTTGTCCGCGCCAGCGCGCGCCCTTGCGTGAGGCTTCCTTGGTTTTCGTCCAGGCGAGGAACGCGAGGCTGTCGCGGATGTCGGCGAGGAGGTAGGTTTGGTCGTCCCATGCGAGGCGCGGGTTGAGTTTTTGCCAGACGATGGCCTGACGGGGAAGGTTGGCGGCCAGTGCGGCCGCCCGGTTGGCGGGCAGTTCGCCCGTCCATATGAGGTCGGTGTTGAGCCCATAGAAACGCTGGAAGTCCGCTTCGAGCGCGTCGGGCGCTGTGGCGAGCATTCCTATGAGCGTCAGGAGTTTGGGGCGACCTGTTCGAGGAGCTGGGCGATGAATTCGCTGACCTTGTCGATGCTCACGCGCCCGGTGTCGGGGTCGCGCAATGCGTCCTTCATGGCCGTGTACTGGTCGCCGCACAGCTTCTTGAGGAAGGGGACGATGGCGAACGCGCCGGAGCCGTCTCCGGTCTGGGCGGTTTGGAGGTCGTAGAGGTATTCGACCATGTCGAGGTCGTTGAAGATCGCGGGGCCGACGGTGACGGTGACGCCCATGGCCTCGACGGTCCTGGGCTGGTTTTTCGGGGTCTTGCGGTCCTGCGGCTGCCTGGCTGCCATATGCGTGTCCTTTCAAAGTGTCAAAGGTGCGCCCGCCGGACGGCGGGCGCGGGGTGTGGTCACTTTTCGGCGATTGTCGCGGTGGTGACTTTGGCGATGTATTCGACGCTGGTGGAGCCGTTGATGAGGTCGCTGGGGTTGGCGCTCATGGTCACGCCGTAGCCGATGGCGTCGCCGGCGCTGTAGGTGGTGTCGTCGAATTCGGTGATGGTGCCGTCGGCGACGACGATGCGCTTGACGCGGTTGCCGGTCATGGCGATCTCGAACACGAGCACGAGGCTTTCGCCGGACGGGATGGCGTGGTAGACGGTGAGCTTGTCTGCGGTGCCGGTGACGTTCGCGGTGCCGAAACGCAGTTTGAGGCTGGCTTCGTTGGTTTCGATCATGTTGAACTGCCATGTCTCGCCGTAGCCGCTGATCTCGGACAGCACCTTGATGCCGCCCATCTCGTTGATGTCGGTGGTGTCGGTGTCGGTGGCGTTGGTGACGCCGTCCTCCGACAGGTAGCCGACGCAGGTGTAGGCTGCCGGCAGGGCGGTGGTCGCGTCGGAGGGCAGGTCGGTGCCGGCGGGCGCGTAGTAGAGGCAGCCGGTCTTCTTGGGCTTGCCGATGCTGACGTTTTTCTTGTTGTTGTGGTTGGTTTCGGCCATGATGGTGCCTTTCGGATGGTGCGGCGTCGTCTTATTGGGTGGCGGCGTCGAGGCTTATGGTGATCTGGTATCGGGGCTGGGGCGGCGGGCCGGGGTCGGGGAAGTCGATGACGCTTTCCACGCTGACGGCGGCGATGGGGTCGAGCAGGTCGAGGTCGAGCAGTCGGGGCAGCAGCGTGCCGGTGGCGAGCTGGGCGGCCTGCCATCGGCTTTCCGCCCATACCTGTATGGCGAGGGTGGGGTGGCTGCTGTATTCGTTCTCGTTGCCGCCGACGCGCTCGATGGTGACGAACCGTTTGGGCCGGTCGGCGGGCACTTCGAGGTATGCGGTCAGCCCGTCGCCGTCGGGGTCGGCGTCGATCCAGTCCTTGACCGTCTTTTCGAGGTTGAGGCTCATCGCCGTTTCACCGCCTTGAGCAGCGTGTTGTGCTTCGCGTTGTCCGCCATCGCATTCACGTTGCCTTCGGAGCCGTGCCCGGTCGTGGCGAGCGCGACGCTGCCTTTGGGGGTGCTGACATGGGTTGCGGCCTCGTAGGTCGCGCCTTCGACCTGTGCCATGCTGTTGGCACGGGCGGCGATGAGCGTGGCCTGTCGGTCGATGGCCTGCTGGATGGGTGCGGATTGGCGTACCGCACGGAAGCCGGCGAGGTTGAGTTTGACCTTTGCCATGCGTTGCTCTCCTAGCCTCTGGTGTCGGCGAGTTCGACGGTGAGGTTCCATCGGGTCGGGGTCATGCCGCCCGTGTAGGGGCGGGGGTCTCCGATCACGGTGTATTCGACGCCGTCGATTCTCGCCTTGGCCCCGCGCAGGCTCCGGTAGGGCCATGCGCGGGGCATGTGGATGGTTTTGGCGACTTGGATGCCGGCGGGGCGGATGCCGTCGGTGGAGTTCGACTGGCTGCCGTCCTGTATGAGCACGTCGTCCACCTGTTCCTCGCGGGTGTTCCAGATGATTCCGCCGCCGGGGTCCTCGCCGGCTTTGACGCGGTGGATGAGAGTGATGGTCTCGCCTCTCATGCCGCGCCTCCGGCCATGTCGTAGGCCCATGCCTCGCCGTCGCCGCCCAAGGCTTCCTTCTCGCTCGTGGTGAGGTAGAGGTCGCCGGCGGGGTTGGCGTAGCTCAGGCTTTCGCTGTAGCTGCCGGCCGTCTGGGTGGATTGGGTGACGCCCGACATGTCGGGGCCGGGCCGCAAGGGGCCCTTTTGCGGCCCTGAAAGGAGACCC
>OBWK01000948.1_pt1 | contig 10379 bp, 9 predicted proteins | sample 1495251 | NCBI WGS metagenome assembly OBWK01 (sample SAMEA2580065, study PRJEB22360) | human gut metagenome | biome: human gut; feature: human-associated habitat; material: faeces | place: Denmark | collected 2008/2010 | reverse complement strand
TTTTTATTATTTAATAACAGGTCAGGGGTGACTTTCTTGACAAACTGTTCGTCGGTCATACGCGGAACCGCCTTCCACAGTACAGGTCCGGACTCATTTGATATACTGGAGGACCACCTGTTTCTTATTAACGAGGCGGGAGTCCTCGATGATGTAGTTTCTCCGAAGGATGACAGGTACGATACTATTCTTCGCCAGTCGGAGGACAAAGGTTCTCTACATCGACTGAAATCACAACAATATTTGTTGCCCGGATTCATCGATACCCACGTTCATGCGCCTCAATGGGCCCAAGTAGGCAAGGCGCTGGATGCGGATCTTCCTGTTTGGCTTAATGACTATACCTTCCCTCTGGAAGCCGCTTATAAAAATACGGATTTTGCCGAGACGATTTATAAAGACCTGGTTCGAACTCTTTTGGCAAACGGCACGACGACGGCCCAATATTTCGGTTCCGTCCATACCGAACCTAATAAGGTCTTAGCCGAAATTTGTGCTTCTGAAGGCCAACATGCTTATATCGGTAAAGTAGTTATGGATTTGCCGTCTCAGTGCCCCGATTATTATCGTGATCCGTCTCCGCAAGCGGCACTGGATGCTACGGAAGACTTTCTCACTTATTGCCGCGACCTGAACGGCCGGACACGGCAAGACATAATCGGCGTCGTTACACCGCGATTCATTCCTACGTGCAGTGACGAAGTCCTTTACGGTCTGGGGGACTTGGCCCGCCGCTATGATGCGCCCGTTCAATCCCACTGTTCCGAAGGAGACTGGGAACACGCCCATGTACTGGAACGAACGGGCCTAAGCGATACGCAAGCTCACTTAAAATACGGGCTATTGACGAATAAAACAACGCTGGCGCACTCCGTCTACTTAAGCGACTCCGACGCAGAGTTGTACAAAGAACACGGTGCTGCCATTGCCCACAGTCCCTTATCCAACATCTTGTTTGCCGGAGCCGTCTGCCCGGTCAAACGCCGCTTGGAACAGGGGCTCAGCATATCATTGGCCACGGATATTTCCGCCGGCTATACGCCGTCTATGTTTGATTCCATGCGTCAGGCTATTTTATCGTCGCGCCTCCTTTCTACGGGAACTGATTTTTCAAAATCTCCGATAGAGCGAGGCGGTATCCCCCATAGCGTCATCGATTTCAGACAAGCCTTTTACATGGCTACTGTCGGCGGGGCTACCACCCTGCACGCCAATGCCGGCCAATTTCGTAAGGGTTGTCGCTTCGATGCCTTTGTTTTCGACTGTCTGGCTCCGCAAAGTCAGACTCGCCAATATGATACCGACTCATTGGCAGATATGTTGCAAAAAATAATTTTTACAGGCCAACGGCAAAACATTACCGCCCTCTGGGTCTCCGGAAAGCCCGTTTCATTGCATTAGGAGGATTTATGTCTACAGAAGAAGCAAAAACTCAACACTACGAAGGATCTTTACTCGTTCAGCCTGACGAGGCTTTACCACCCGTACAATCCCTTTTACTCGGCTTGCAACATTTGCTGGCCATGGATATTTACGTCGTTCCCTTTATCGTTGCCGGCATTTTATCCTTATCTGTTCAGGAGTCGGCCTTCCTCATTCAGGCAACCTTTATTGCCAGCGGTTTAGGCACGCTTATACAATCTCGTTTTCTCATGAAACTTCCCGTCGCTCAGGGACCGTCCTATGTTCCTATCGGTGCCATTGCCGGCATCGCCTTGGCTCACGGCACGGGTATTGACAGCTTAGCCGCCGTATTCGGAGCGGGTGGTAAGGCTGGGTTGTTGACGGTTGCCCCGCCGTATTCGGAGCCATTCTCGTCGGCAGCCTCATTGTTTGTGTTCTCGGCATGACGGGTATTGTCCGCAAGGCCATTAATTACTTCGTACCGCCTCTCGTCGGCGGTACGATTATCTTCGTCGTCGGGCTGTCCCTCATTCCCATAGGCTTAAAAGACAATATATTTACGGTTCACGGTGCCGGTACAATTACGGAAAATATCATTCTGGCTCTCGTTTCCGGAGGTGTCCTTACCGTTTGCGTTATGCTCGGCTTGCACATGGGTAAAAAGGGCAATTGGTTGCGTATCGGCTCTGTTATTATAGCCCTCGTTGCCGGTTGCCTCGCAGCCGCATCTATGGGACGCTTTTCTTTGGATGCCGTAGTGGCGGCTCCTTTATTTTCGGTTCCCCACCTGGCTTTCGCATCATTCCCTGTCAGATTTGACATTCCCGCTATCATTACTATGATTCTCATCTACATTGTTCTTTTGGCCGAAACGACGGGAACTTGGTTCGCCGTCAGTTCCGTCATTGAGCGTCCCTTGACGAATGAACAATTAGACAAGGGGATTTTAGGCGAAGGCCTGAGCTGCTTTATCGGCGGTCTCTTCGGCGGTACACCGGCTACGGGCTATTCTACAAATGCCGGCCTTATCTCAATTACAGGGGTAGCCAGTCGTCACGCTTTTTACGGTTGTGCCTTTTGGATGATCGCCTTCGGTCTGTCCAATAAACTGGCCATGCTTATCGCATCTATTCCTGCTCCGGTTATCGGCGGTATTTTTGTCATCGTTTCATCTATTATTGCTTTAAGCGGCTTCCGTGTTATTCGCCGTCTAGAACTTGATGAACGCAACATGTTTATCATCGGCTTACCCATCATTACGACCTTGGCTCTTTATTTATTGCCTCAAGACTATGTGGCGTCTTTGCCGCAGTTGTTGCGTTATCTCTTAAGCTCCTCCATAGCTACGGCAGCAATGGTTGCCATTGTTCTCAACAAGGCATTACCGCAAAAACTCAATTTGTATAACGATAAAGACTAATCAGCTCTATTGAAAAGGATGTGACATTTTTGCCCGATTCATCTTACAAGCATTATCGCCTCGGCTTTTTTGCAGCTTGCAGCAGTTTTATCATTTGGGGCACCTTACCGCTTTACTGGTATTTCCTTTCCCACGTAGAAGCCGGAGAAATCCTCTCACATCGCATTGCCTGGTCTTTTGTCTTTATGCTCTTCGTCCTCATCTTCGCAGGACGCAAACAACTGAAAGAGGACCTTGCCTTCCTCCGTGAAAAAACGAGTCGTATTTTCCTGCTCCTGACAGCTGCCGTTCTGGTAACCGCCAATTGGCTGACCTACATTTGGGCAGTTACGCACGGTCATGTTATCGACACAAGCATCGGCTACTATTTGAATCCGCTTCTATCCGTACTTTTAGGCGTTGTCATGTTTTCCGAAAAGCTGAGCACGCCTAAACGAATCAGTATCGTTCTTGCCGCCATCGGGCTGGCACTCATGACTTGGCAAGGCGGGCACTTCCCTTGGCTGGCTTTACTCTTGGCCGGGACCTTCGCTCTCTACGGAGCCGTCAAAAAAATGCTCCATCTACAGCCGATTTCGAGCATCACACTGGAAACACTTATCGTCTTGGCCCCGTCAATCATATATATTTACAACCTTCATTCGAATTCATCCGGCCATTTTTTAACGAGTGACGTAACAACCACCTTCTTATTATTGGGTGCCGGTATCGTTACGGCCGTTCCCTTATTGCTCTTTTCTTACGGGGCCAACGAATTACCTTTAAATGTACTCGGGTTTATCCAATATATCAGCCCTACACTGGCTTTCGTCTGGGGAATTTTCTTCTTTCACGAGCCCTTCGGTACGGATAAACTCATGGCCCTCTCTTTTATTTGGATATCCTTGGTTATCTTTACTATCGGCGAACGCCTGCAAATAAGCCGGTCAACATATAAACAAAAAAAACGGTCATAGCCGTCACGCAATGACCGTAAAAAAACCGTTTGCCCAAAGGCAAACGGTTTTTTATTACCAGCGAGTAGCCAATGCACCTGCCGCTACCCAAATACAAGGAGCGACAACGGAGCATACTACGGATACAAAGAAAGCTACAATAATCATAGTGTCCGTCGGACTGGCCGGCTTACCGACCCTTGCCGCTTCTTCCGACGTAAGTCCCACATAATTTGTCTTACGCCCGTAACGATTCATAATAGCCTGGCCTTCAGAACAAATGAGATATAGGAAATAAAACTCTCCGAAAGGTACGAAATTCACAAGGATCCACGCGCCGGACCGCCCCACATCGTGTAATCGTCTTACGTTTAAGCAAAAAGACGGAATAACCAAAACGAGGCCGAATACAAAGCACACAATACTGAGTGCCACATACAGACTCATGGATATATTGGCCGATATGGCGGCAACAACCCATATTAAGGAGAAAATGACGGCACTAACGCTGTAAAATTTAAAATACTCACCGCGTGAAGCTCGACCCTCTATGGTGGCAAATTTTTTCGTTATTACGTACTTAAAGTTTTCCCAAAAACCTTTGCCGCGAATAATCGCCAAATCTTCATCGCCCACTGTATCAGGATTTACGTGGTACGGATTATCGTATTCACCCGTCATATTTAAGTCTACAGGAGCTCCGCACTGAGTACAGAATTTCTGATTCCCTTCAATAGGTGCTCCACAATGAGTACAAAACATAAATTAGAACCTCCTGAATTTTCTTTTCAGTATATCATTAACTCTGAAATGTTAGCAAACAAAACCGTAGAAAAGGCCGGACCGCATAGGTCCGACCTTTTTATTCCAATAACAGATGACCGTATTTACTGATTGCAAGTGCCGCCTTGCAAGCATCGCAATCGCAATACCGAACCCCTTCGGTCTTAAGTTTCCTGCCGTGAACCTCTAATTGTTTAGCCGCCTCTTGGCCGAATACTTCAGTTCCTACAGGAGATCCGGCAAAGGCAATTAATTCATCTACCGTAGTGACATCGGCCTTAGCTTCTTCAATAAGCACTTCTGCCGCTACCTGTTCACGTTCCGTCCCGACAGCCTCTAAATAGGCCTGCCCCGCCGTCTTTAACCCTTTATAAGTCGAAGGCGTACTGATAGCGCCTTGAATAACTGCTATAAGTGCTTTTTTATCCATAATGATCCCTCCTTACAGGGCAATGTTTACTTTGCCAGTACAGTATAACACCGAAGGGATTCAATTAAAAGCCTGCTCATATCAGTGTTGTTATAAAGATACAAGTCTAAAATTGCCGGTCGTAAAGATGACTCTTCGTCAGGAAATCTTCAACCGTATTAAACCCCAACTCCTTCAGCATTCCGATGACATACGGATTTTCCATAGGCGTCTCAAAGGCCGAAGAGTCCGCATAGGTTTGCACGCATTTTTTCCCTTCTTCCTTCGGAATAATAGCTCGCGGTCCGCCTACACAACCACCGATACATCCCATGCCTTCGAAGAAGTTCCCATCCCTACGCCCTTCAAGAATATCGTTAATCATAGCCTTACAACCGGGAACACCGTCCGCTTTCCTGGTTTGCAGCTTAATTTTCCGATGAGGATTCAGTTTTTCCAGTGTCCGTTTCACAGCCGCCGCTACACCGCCGGCATAGGCGTATGTAATCCCTGTAGTCGAAGCATGAAGTTGTGCATCTTCAGGCATATCGGCCGGTTTTAAATCCGTAACACTTAAGAGATCACGAAGTTCTTGATATGTCAGTACGTAATCGATGGCTCCTGCTATGTCAGGTTCGTTTTTCTCCGCTTTCTTCGCTAAGCACGGCCCGATAAACACGGTCTTCGCTTTAGGGTGAAGCGCCTTCACGGTCCGTCCCCCGGCAATCATGGGCGAGACGGAACCCGGTACATTGGGTAGAAGCTGATGATACAACTTTTTAATCATAGCTATCCACATGGGACAGCAACAACTGGTAAGCTGAAAATCTCCTTCAGAATTAATATTCTTATCAAATTCCAGAGCCTCTTTCAGCGTTAAAATATCGGCAAAAGCCGCCACTTCCAGCATCCCCGTAAACCCGAGTGCCTTTAAGGTCGACCGCATTTTTCCCATCGTTACGTCCGCTCCGAATTGTCCGGCAATTGCAGGAGCTACCAGGGCATATACGGGACCGTCATACTGATGAAGCTCCTGTACTACGGGAATGATGTCCTTTTTGGCCTTCAAACTATCCAGTTCGCAAGCATCGATACAGGCCTGACAGCCTACACACTTTTCCGTATCGACGGCAATCCCCACTTCGTTGCCGGGTTTTAAAGCATCCCACTCACAAGCTTCGGCACAGTGTCTTTCGTCGGGTGGACACAAACACGGCTTTACTCGAACTACCGTCCCGTCATCAGGTAGGGTCAGACAGTCGATCAACCGGGGATCCATTCCTTCCGGAGCCAACTCCAACTCACCGTCTACAGCCTTTTTGAGCATCTTAAAGTACAGTTCATCTAACGTATCCATAGCCAGTTCCTCCGTAAGAAAGCAATACCCTATATAGGTCCCATTATAGGCTTCCACCCTAAAGATAACAACGCCCGCTATTTTTGTATCCTCTACTTAAAGTTGTTGCTCCTTAAAACTCTATAAAGTGTCTCCTATACGTTATCTATCCTCGAAAATAAACCGGCCCGTTAACGCCTTGTACTCACGGATACGTTTTTTTATCGCTTAACGTGCCGATTTCAGTATAACCACACTATTATTTTTTCTTCGCCGGTATGACCGCCTCATCTATAAGCCGACCGTCCCTTTTATAAGCGGACACATAAAAACCGTCTTTTCGCAACCGTAACTCCACATATACAGGAAGGTCCATGCAATCGTCATAGGCAACATCAAAAGGACGTCGTACAGCTTCTGCCCAAGTTTCGGATCCGGAACGTCCCGTCGTAATATAAACAGTTCCTTTCGCTTCCGGTCTTCCTTCTCTCAACGGAGAGGAACGGGCATAACAATGCTCATGTGCTGTAAATACCAAGGGAACTTCATACTTATCTATGAGCGGCAAAAAGGCGATTCCGTTCACATCTTTTGCTCCTGAATACGGAGTGCTCCACGGCGAACGATGCATTAACAAAATCACTCTTTTATGTTCCGTCTCCGACTGTTTAAGTATCCTCTCCAACCAAACCGCTTCAAGAGTCAGCATATTGGACCGCATGGCTCCTAATTCTTCTTCATCCGTATTTAAACTGATAAAGCGGACATCCCCGTAATCGAAGAAGTAAGCCAAACCCGTTTGTCCCTCGGGGCCGTTTTGCGGTACGGGAAACAAGGCGCTGTACGTTTCCGGTTCTGCAAATGTCCAGGTCATGCTGTACGCCTCGTGGTTTCCCAATACAGGTGCCAGCGGAATATGTTCGGCAGATCGACCTTCATCCAACCACGCCTTCCATTGAAACCAAGCTTGACCGTTATCCGTCAAATCTCCCATAGATATGCGCAAGTCTGCTTGTGGCATGTGCCGAAGTGCAGCATTTACAGTCTTTCCCCACTCGCCGTAGTCTACGGATTGAGAGTCTCCCATAACGGATACCTTATATTCGAGCGGCGATTTCTCCGGCATTGTAAAGGTCCCTTCTACCCGCTCAGTCTCGGTAGCTACAGTATATACATATTCCGTGCCCGCCTCCAGTCCTGTCAATCTGACTGCATAGGATTGCCACGCTCTTTCCGCTCCTTCGGCATAAAGGGGCGGGCGCTCTCCCCATATGACGGAAGCCGTTTTTTCATATGTATCACCCTTCTTTTTATATGAAAAAACAGGGCAAGTCCCTGCGCGATCATCGAGCCAGGCTACGGTTCGCGATGTCAGTCCGTCTTCTCCGGCAATCTGCATGACATGTTGTACCTGTGCCGCTGCCGGCCATACTAATCCAAACGCACTGATAACACCGAAACACGCAGCATGTAAGACCCTTTTTTTCATGATTACACCTACCTTTTTCTTAGTATAACGAAAAAAGCAGGTTCTTCAAAAGAAGAACCTGCTTTTATATCAGCTTAAATCATGGCAATAAACGGGGATACAACGAGAAGTACTCCGGAGAATACAATAAGATTGAGTACCATCCCCTTGTACTTACGCAAAGAACCGACCTTATATACCAAGTATGCGGGAATAAGGCACCCGATACATCCCAAGATGGGTCCTAAGAAGGATAGCAGTTTAAGAATCGGTGCATTGAGTACAATGGCACCCCAGGACACGGAAACCGCAAAAACCAAAATACCTTTAGAAACGAGTTCTTTATTAATTTTTTCTGCCGGTAAGAGACGCGATAAGATATTTAAAGCAATACCCGTGCACGCTTCCTTAAAGCCCAAGAAAACACTGAAGTATGCCGTTACGACGGCAAAGATATTGAGGATAAGACTGAAGATTTTAACTGCATCCGCATCGGCACCGCGCGCCACCATGGCCAGAGCCGAGATATTATTCGTATATGCTTCAACAGCCTGTTCGTGGCCCATAGCCAAGTTAAAGGACATAGCGTACGAGAATACGGTAATAAAGAGAACAAAGAAGGCTATTTTCATAGCTCTCATTGCCTTATACCGTGCTACATGAATGGATGTATGATGAGACCGATAAGAAATGACCATAGGGCTTAAACAGGGAATGAAAATAATAGAAGTCAGTGTATAAGGAAGCATAATGATCGTCTGCTTCAAAATATACGACCAGTCGGGGAAAGCTCCTAGGTTGGCCAAATCCCATGACTGTACCATCAACAAACCCAAGCAGGCGACAACGCACAACTTGGTCAAGACCATCAACGTCGATACCTTAAAAAGAAGTTGTTCGCCGCGAGATGCAACGACAACCATAAAACAAATAACGGCTAAGCCGTATAAAGGATTATCGGACAACAACCCTTTCGTAACGCCGAAAGACTGCAAAAATGAGGCACTGTCATTAGTCAGAGCCGTAGAATACATGAAGACACAAATAAGGCTCATCATAAAGTACAAAATGCCGAGGAAAAATCCCCAGTTTTTTCCTAAATAACCGCCGATAATACTGGGATAATCATTACAGTCCGGCGAGTCCGCCAAGGTATTGATGAATAACCGTTGTAACAAATAAATAGAAGGATAAGCAATAAGTGCGGACAATAAAAATACCCAGACACCTACAAGCCCGACCTGTACGGGGAGAAATACAATCCCTGCACCGATGGCCATGCCTATACTCATAATTATCCAACCTCTGTCGGTACTGTCAAATTTAATCGCTTCTTTCCATTGGGCCTCGCTCATACCGGCCTGTTTTGCCAAGTCTGCCGTGGACATATAAAAAACCTCCTGAATGTAAGATTTAATATTCCTGTCGTTTTCCCGTTAGACGACAGGTTACTGCTGAATTTCGCTTAAAACCTAGAAAAACACGTTCCCTTGCAACACATGTACGGAAAAGGCAAGAATAAAAAACATTCCGATTTCATGCATGCGAACAACTCCTTTCACCGTTCTTCCCCCGATAATATTCCCCTGTTCCTCCAGGGAATATTTAATATGCTTAAAGCATATCACTAAATATTAGTTTCACTCAACAATACTTGTTTCTCATGACACGAAACTTTTCATTCCATTTGTTTCTTTTAAATAGAAAAGCTCCCCTTTTTTCTATTTAATTAAAAGCAAATATTCGGATTATATACTCTTAGTTAAAAATTTAATATTTGTAAGAAACTTTTTGAGGTGAACCATGGAAAATCTGCAACGAGAAATCGGCAAGAAAATCAAGATTTACCGCAAGAAAAAACTGCTTACCGTAGCAGATCTGTCAGAGGCCATCTGTAAAAGCAAGGCCACAGTCAGCAAGTATGAAAACGGGCAGATCTCGATGGACATCCTGACCTTATACGACATCGCGCGAGTGCTCGGAGTTCATGTGGAGCAGCTTCTACATCCTGTTGAAGACAAAACGCTGAATCTTACGGAAACTCGTCTCCCAGCCTTCTTTCGTAATACCAAGCAGCTCTACCTTTATTATTACGACGGTCGTTGTAATGAAATCAGCATCGGTATTATGGACATTCTGTCCAAAACGGGACCCAACACGTATAAAATCATGCTATACGTCAATATTAACGCCTATGACATCTATCAGGACTGTGAAAACACGTATTGGGGAACATTAACCCATTATGATGCCCTATCCACTTTAACGCTCATGAATCAGAATACGCCGACGGAGCAACTGATTATTACCATCTTATCCCCTTTTCTTGATGTTCCTCACAAGTGGGGCTTACTGAGCGGTATTTCCACACGCCCGCTTATGCCCGTAGCCACAAAGGTCTTTATATCTAAAACGAAGCATGCCGATACGGAGGAATTTCGTAAAGATTTGAAGATTTCAAAAGAAGATATTCGACTTATGAAGCTGTACAATATGCTGTCCATTACTTAGGTGGCGACCTGCGGGGAAATACAAAGTATAACTTTACCCATAATAAAGGTACTTGACAATCCACCCTCTCTCCCCGTATAATACTATATATAGTAATAATACGTCACAGTGTT
>OBWK01000937.1_pt1 | contig 10435 bp, 8 predicted proteins | sample 1495251 | NCBI WGS metagenome assembly OBWK01 (sample SAMEA2580065, study PRJEB22360) | human gut metagenome | biome: human gut; feature: human-associated habitat; material: faeces | place: Denmark | collected 2008/2010 | reverse complement strand
TTCGTCAGAAACTGAGCGACGGCTGGTATCAGGTACGGATTGCCGGGCGGGACGTCAGCACGTCCGGATTAACGGCGCAGTTACATGAGACTCTGCCTGATGGCGCTGTGATTCATATTGTTCCCAGAGTCGCCGGGGCCAAGTCAGGTGGTGTATTCCAGATTGTCCTGGGAGCAGCCGCCATTGCCGGATCATTCTTTACCGCCGGAGCCACCCTTGCAGCATGGGGGGCAGCCATTGGGGCCGGTGGTATGACCGGTATCCTGTTTTCTCTCGGTGCCAGTATGGTACTTGGTGGTGTGGCGCAGATGCTGGCACCGAAAGCTAGAACTCCCCGTACACAGACAACGGATAACGGTAAGCAGAACACCTATTTCTCCTCACTGGATAACATGGTTGCCCAGGGCAATGTTCTGCCTGTTCTGTACGGTGAAATGCGCGTGGGGTCGCGGGTGGCTTCTCAGGAGATCAGCACGGCAGACGAGGGGGACGGTGGTCAGGTTGTGGTGATTGGTCGTTGATGAAAAACGTTTTATGTGAAACCGCCTCAGGGCGGTTTTGTCGTTTCTGGAGCGTGAGGAATGGGTAAAGGCAGCAGTAAGGGGCATACCCCGCGCGAAGCGAAGGACAACCTGAAATCATCCCAGATGCTGAGCGTGATAGACGCCATCAGTGAAGGGCCGGTTGAAGGTCCGGTGGACGGATTAAAAAGTGTGCTGCTGAACAGTACGCCAGTGCTGGACAGTGAGGGGAATACCAATATCTCCGGCGTCACGGTGGTGTTCCGGGCAGGTGAGCAGGAGCAGACACCGCCGGAGGGATTTGAATCCTCCGGCTCCGAGACGGTGCTGGGTACGGAAGTGAAGTACGACACGCCGATTACCCGGACCATCACGTCTGCAAACATCGACCGTCTGCGCTTTACCTTCGGTGTGCAGGCACTGGTGGAAACCACCTCAAAGGGGGACCGGAATCTGTCGGAAGTTCGCCTGCTGGTTCAGATACAGCGTAATGGTGGCTGGGTGACGGAAAAAGACATCACCATTAAGGGCAAAACCACCTCGCAGTATCTGGCCTCGGTGGTGGTGGATAACCTGCCGCCGCGCCCGTTCAATATACGGATGCGCAGGATGACGCCGGACAGCACCACAGACCAGCTGCAGAACAAAACGCTCTGGTCGTCATACACCGAAATCATCGATGTGAAACAGTGCTACCCGAACACGGCACTGGTCGGCGTGCAGGTGGATTCGGAGCAGTTCGGCAGCCAGCAGGTGAGCCGTAATTATCATCTGCGCGGGCGTATTCTGCAGGTGCCGTCGAATTATAACCCGCAGACGCGGCAATACAGCGGTATCTGGGACGGAACGTTTAAACCGGCATACAGCAACAACATGGCCTGGTGTCTGTGGGATATGCTGACCCACCCGCGCTACGGCATGGGGAAACGTCTTGGTGCGGCAGATGTGGATAAATGGGCGCTGTATGTCATCGGCCAGAATTGCGACCAGTCGGTGCCGGACGGCTTTGGCGGCACGGAGCCGCGCATTACCTGTAATGCGTACCTGACCACACAGCGCAAGGCGTGGGATGTGCTCAGTGATTTCTGCTCGGCGATGCGCTGTATGCCGGTATGGAACGGGCAGACGCTGACGTTCGTGCAGGACCGACCGTCGGATAAGGTGTGGACCTATAACCGCAGTAATGTGGTGATGCCGGATGATGGCGCGCCGTTCCGCTACAGCTTCAGCGCCCTGAAGGACCGCCATAATGCCGTTGAGGTGAACTGGATTGACCCGAACAACGGCTGGGAGACGGCGACAGAGCTTGTTGAAGATACGCAGGCCATTGCCCGTTACGGTCGTAATGTCACGAAGATGGATGCCTTTGGCTGTACCAGCCGGGGGCAGGCACACCGCGCCGGGCTGTGGCTGATTAAAACGGAGCTGCTGGAAACGCAGACCGTGGACTTCAGCGTGGGTGCTGAAGGGCTTCGCCATGTACCGGGGGATGTCATTGAAATCTGCGATGATGACTATGCCGGTATCAGCACCGGTGGTCGTGTGCTGGCGGTGAACAGCCAGACCCGGACGCTGACGCTCGACCGTGAAATCACGCTGCCATCCTCCGGCACCACGCTGATAAGCCTGGTTGACGGTGAGGGTAATCCGGTCAGCGTGGAGGTCCAGTCCGTCACCGACGGCGTGAAGGTGAAAGTGAGCCGTGTTCCTGACGGCGTTGCTGAATACAGCGTGTGGGGGCTGAAGTTGCCGACGTTGCGCCAGCGCCTGTTCCGCTGCGTGAGTATCCGTGAGAACGACGACGGCACGTATGCCATCACTGCCGTGCAGCATGTACCGGAGAAAGAGGCCATCGTGGATAACGGGGCGCACTTTGACGGCGACCAGAGCGGCACGGTGAATGGTGTCACGCCGCCAGCGGTGCAGCACCTGACTGCCGAAGTCACCGCAGACAGCGGGGAATATCAGGTACTGGCCCGCTGGGACACGCCGAAGGTGGTGAAGGGCGTGAGCTTCCTGCTTCGCCTGACCGTGGCAGCGGACGACGGCAGTGAGCGGCTGGTCAGCACGGCCAGGACGACGGAAACCACATACCGCTTCAGGCAACTGGCGCTGGGGCGTTACACGCTGACGGTCCGGGCGGCAAATGCGTGGGGACAGCAGGGCGATCCGGCATCGGTATCGTTCCGGATTGCCGCACCGGCAGCGCCGTCGCGGATTGAGCTGACGCCGGGCTATTTTCAGATAACCGCCACGCCCCATCTTGCCGTTTATGATCCGACGGTACAATTTGAGTTCTGGTTCTCGGAAACGCGGATTACCGATATCAGGCAGGTTGAAACTACAGCCCGCTATCTTGGCACGGCGCTGTACTGGATAGCTGCCAGTATCAATATCAAACCGGGCCATGATTATTATTTTTACATCCGCAGTGTGAACACCGTTGGCAAATCGGCATTTGTGGAGGCTGTTGGCCAGCCGAGTGATGATGCATCCGGCTATCTGGATTTTTTCAAAGGCGAGATAGGGAAAAGCCATCTGGCTCAGGAGCTGTGGACGCAGATTGATAACGGTCAGCTTGCGCCTGACCTGGCTGAAATCAGGACGTCCATTACGGATGTCAGCAATGAAATCACGCAGACCGTCAATAAGAAACTGGAAGACCAGAGTGCGGCAATTCAGCAGATACAGAAGGTTCAGGTTGATACAAATAATAACCTGAACAGCATGTGGGCTGTGAAGCTGCAGCAGATGCAGGACGGACGCCTTTATATCGCGGGTATTGGTGCCGGTATTGAGAACACCCCTGACGGCATGCAGAGTCAGGTGCTGCTGGCGGCGGACAGGATTGCGATGGTTAATCCTGCGAATGGCAACACAAAGCCGATGTTTGTTGGTCAGGGCGATCAGATATTCATGAACGAAGTGTTCCTGAAATATCTGACGGCTCCCACCATTACCAGCGGCGGTAATCCTCCGGCATTTTCCCTGACACCGGACGGGCGGCTGACGGCGAAAAATGCCGATATCAGCGGTAACGTGAATGCGAACTCCGGGACGCTCAACAACGTCACGATTAACGAGAACTGCCGGGTTCTGGGAAAACTGTCCGCGAACCAGATTGAAGGCGATCTCGTTAAAACAGTGGGTAAAGCTTTCCCCCGGGACTCCCGTGCACCGGAACGGTGGCCATCAGGGACCATTACCGTCAGGATTTATGACGATCAGCCGTTTGACCGACAGATTGTTATTCCGGCGGTGGCATTCAGCGGCGCTAAGCATGAGAGAGAGCATACTGATATTTACTCCTCATGCCGTCTGATAGTGCGGAAAAACGGTGCTGAAATTTATAACCGTACCGCGCTGGATAATACGCTGATTTACAGTGGCGTTATTGATATGCCTGCCGGTCACGGTCACATGACGCTGGAGTTTTCGGTGTCAGCATGGCTGGTAAATAACTGGTATCCCACAGCAAGTATCAGCGATTTGCTGGTTGTGGTGATGAAGAAAGCCACCGCAGGCATCAGTATCAGCTGAATTTTATAGCCCCAATACGGGCGTCAGAAATGACGCCTTTTTTATTGCAGAAAAGCGAGAGGTAATTATGCGTAAATTATGTGCTGTTATTCTGTCCGCAGTAGTCTGGCTGGTTGCCGCTGGTACGCCAGCGAGCGCAGCAGAGCATCAGTCCACACTAAGCGCCGGGTATCTTCAGACCCATACTGATATGCCAGGCAGTGATGACCTGAAGGGCATTAACGTGAAATACCGTTATGAATTTACGGACACGCTGGGGCTGGTGACGTCATTCAGTTATGCCAATGCCAAAGATGAGCAAAAAACGCATTACAGCGATACCCGCTGGCATGAAGATTCCGTGCGTAACCGCTGGTTCAGCATGATGGCGGGGCCATCTGTACGCGTGAATGAATGGTTCAGTGCTTATGCGATGGCGGGTATGGCTTACAGCCGTGTGTCGACCTTCTCCGGGGATTATCTCCGCGTAACTGACAACAAGGGGAAAACGCACGATGTGCTGACCGGAAGTGATGACGGTCGCCACAGCAACACGTCTCTGGCGTGGGGGGCTGGCGTGCAGTTTAACCCGACCGAATCCGTGGCCATTGACCTTGCTTATGAAGGTTCCGGCAGTGGTGACTGGCGCACTGACGGTTTCATCGTGGGTGTCGGTTATAAATTCTGATTAGCCAGGTAACACAGTGTTATGACAGCCCGCCGGTTCAGGCGGGCTTTTTTGTGGAGTGGATATGGCAGCAGTAAAAATCTCAGGTGTGCTGAAAGATGGTGCGGGAAAACCAATACAGAACTGCACTATTCAACTGAAGGCAAAGCGTAACAGCACCACGGTACTGGTGAACACGGTGGCTTCTGAAAATCCGGATGAAGCCGGACGTTACAGCATGGATGTTGAGTATGGCCAGTACAGCGTCACCCTGCTGGTTGAAGGTTTTCCGCCTTCACATGCCGGGACCATTACCGTCTATGAAGGCTCCAGACCAGGTACGCTGAATGATTTTCTCGGTGCCATGACGGAAGATGATGTCATGCCGGAGGCATTGCGTCGTTTTGAGGCAATGGTGGAAGAAGTGGCACGCAACGCCGAAGCCGCCTCTCAGAGCGCAGCGGCGGCAAAGAAATCCGAAACTGCAGCGGCATCATCAAAGAACGCGGCGAAAACCTCAGAAACGAATGCAGCTAATAGTGCACAGGCGGCAGCGACCTCGCAGACTGCATCGGCAAACTCCGCGACAGCAGCCAAAAAATCAGAAACCAACGCGAAAAATAGCGAGACAGCCGCAAAGACGAGCGAAACCAACGCAAAGTCCAGCCAGACGGCAGCGAAAACCAGCGAAACGAATGCCAAAGCCAGTGAAACTGCGGCGAAAAGCAGTCAGGATGCAGCAGCCGAAAGCGAGAGCGCGGCAGCTGGTTCTGCGACTTCAGCTGCTGGATCAGCAACTGCTGCGGCTAACAGTCAGAAAGCAGCGAAGACGAGTGAAACTAACGCAAAGTCCAGCCAGACGGCAGCGAAGACCAGCGAAACGAATGCCAAAGCCAGCGAAACTGCGGCGAAAAGCAGTCAGGATGCAGCAGCCGAAAGCGAGAGTGCTGCAGCTGGTTCTGCAAGCGCGGCTGCTGCTTCTGCCACTGCATCAGCTAACAGTCAAAAAGCAGCAAAAACCAGTGAAACCAACGCAAAGGTGAGTGAAACAGCGGCTGCGAACTCAGCGAAAGCATCGGCAGCAAGCCAGACGGCAGCTAAAGCAAGCGAAGATGCAGCCAGAGAGTACGCAAGCCAGGCTGCGGAGCCGTATAAATATGTCTTACAGCCACTGCCTGATGTGTGGATACCATTTAACGATTCGCTGGATATGATTACGGGCTTTTCGCCATCATATAAAAAAATTGTTATTGGTGACGATGAAATAACGATGCCTGGCGACAAGATTGTTAAGTTTAAACGTGCATCGAAAGCAACCTATATTAACAAATCTGGTGTGCTGACAGAGGCTGCCATTGACGAGCCACGATTTGAACGTGATGGCCTGCTTATTGAGGGGCAAAGAACAAACTACATGCTCAATTCGGAAAGCCCTGCCAGTTGGGGGCGATCGTCAAATATGGATGTGCCCGAAACAGGGACGGATAATTTTGGTTTTACCTATGGAAAGTTTGTCTGCAACGATTCTCTGATTGGGCAAACCTCAGCCATTAATATGGCATCAATTGCTGCAACAAAGTCAGTTGATGTCTCAGGCGATAATAAACACGTGACAACCTCATGTCGTTTTAAAACAGAACTGCAGGTAAGGTTGCGTATCCGGTTTGATAAATATGACGGTAGCGCAACAACTTTTCTTGGTGATGCGTATATTGATACACAAACGCTTGAAATTAATATGACAGGCGGTGCTGCCTCAAGAATTACAGCGAGAGTCAGAAAGGACGAAGCTACCGGATGGATTTTTGCAGAGGCAACAATTCAGGCAATTGATGGGGAGTTAAAAATAGGCTCTCAGATACAGTATTCTCCTAAGCAGAGCGGGGCAACCGTATCTGGTGACTATATTTATCTGGCCACCCCACAAGTAGAAGATGGGCCTTGTGTATCATCTTTTATTATATCAGGAGCGACGGCGGCGACCCGCGCAAGCGATATAGTTACAGTTCCAATTAAGAATAATCTTTATAATCTTCCTTTTACGGTTCTTTGTGAGGTACATAAGAACTGGTATAAAACGCCAAATGCAGCGCCACGTGTTTTTGATACCGGCGGTCATCAAACCGGAGCGGCTATTATTCTTGGCTTCGGTCGTTCAACAGATTACGACGGATTTCCTTATTGCGATATTGGAGGAGCTAACAGACGGGTAAACGAAAACGCATCGCTTGAAAAAATGGTTATGGGGATGCGTGTAAAGTCAGAGCAGTCTACGTGCTCAGTAAGTAACGGGCATATATCCAGCGAAACAAAAACCACATGGTCCTGTATTCAGAACACCGCAATTATCCGTATTGGAGGCAAGACTACAGCCGGGTTACGTCATTTATTTGGTCATGTCAGGAATTTCAGAATATGGCACAAGGCATTGACTGATGCTCAGGTGGGGGAGTCAATCTAATGAAAGATTTAACACTCAAATTTGCCGACAGGGCCGACTTTTCGGCCTTTATGGAGAGTATTGGCTATTATGATGACGAGTCGATGCAGGATGATATTCTTATTGACGTGATAGGTAACGCGTACAAAGAAACCGGAGAACTGACTGAAGATGGCGAACCGGTATGTGTTAAGGAAGACGGATATTTTGTAAACGTGCGCATCATTAATGATTCGCAAATATCGTCATTATTCGATGAATACGTGGTTGCTGTTGAGCATCAACTTCGTGGCTGGATGTGAGGAAGAAAAATGGCTACATCGACAGTAATTCCTGATGACATCAAAACGCTAAAATCCGACGTTAGCAAATTAAAAAACGATCAAGGAAGCTACGCAACAAAATTATATGTTGACAGCAAAGATGAAATCGTTGGTGACTGGTCTGCTTCATGGTATCAGCAGGTATTGCCAACTAGCGGAGCTATATTTGGGAGAAAACTCCGCTCAACTCACAGGACGGCAGGTGTTGAGGATGCGTATTGCGAACTATACCTCAAAAAATGGATAGACAGTCCAGGTAACGCAATGGCGCGCCTTAACCTGAACGATAACGGGACAAACATTTGCTGGGACTTTACCAACCTTTATGGCGGTACGATGATTTTTCCCGGTGACAGCGGATACCTCAAAATGGGTAACTGCCTTATGTCATACAGCAAGCGTGGAAGTAACGCGCTTATTAAATTTGATTACACCGACACATTACAGATCAAATATGCCAATCATGGGTCAACCATGACATTAAACACACAGGGAACCGCTTATGCTGGTGTTACTGCTCAATTGTGGGGCAACTCCAGCCGTCCTGTTGTTTATGAAGTCGGTGTTGATGGTGGCGCTTATATGTTCTATGCGCAGAAAAATACCGATAACACCTATATGTTAAGCGTTAATGGTGCATGTCATGCCACCGCATTTAACCAGCATTCCGACCGGGATCTGAAAGACAACATTCAGGTGATCGATAATGCAACCGACCGCATCCGTAAAATGAACGGCTACACATACACGCTTAAAGAAAACGGTATGCCCTATGCTGGTGTCATTGCACAGGAAGCTCTGGAAGCAATCCCAGAAGTTGTAGGTTCCGCAATGAAATATCAGGACGGTGCGAGCGGATCGGAAGGTGAAGAAGGTGAACGTTATTACACAGTAGATTATTCTGGTGTTACTGGCTTGCTTGTTCAGGTAGCCAGAGAGTCAGACGACAGAATAACAGCACTGGAAGAAGAAAACGCAGAATTAAGACAAAGATTATCTGCAATTGATGCGGCGCTTGCGTCTAAATAATATTAAGGGGCCGAGCGCCCCGTTTTATTGGGTAGGATGAAAATGGATATAACACCTTTCCTTCATGCGCTTTGTGCTGTGGCTGCGCAGCTACTGATTGGTCTTTTTACCGGGAACTGGGCTTACGGGGCGATAGCCGGTTGTACGTTCTTCATTGCGCGTGAACACACCCAGGCAGAATATCGCTGGATCGAAATGTTCGGGCATGGCAAGCGAATGAATATGCCGTGGTGGGGCGGTTTTGATACACGTGCATGGGATGTGGCAAGCCTGATGGATTTTGCTGTGCCGGTGGTGGCGTGTCTGCTGGTCTGGCTGTTGGTTAATCGTGGGTGAAAAAAGGTGAGCTGTATATGCAACGGAGGAAGAAAACTCGTTGATGGAAGCCTGGAAGAAGTATCGGGTGTTGCTGAACCGTGTTGATACATCAACTGCACAGGATATTGAATGGCCAGCACTGCCGTAGGGTAAAACATATAAATTCTATAATTAGATGTATCTTTCCATTTACGGCAAGGAAGGGGGCTTGGAAGACGTAAAGCATCTCACACCAAGATTATTTTTTATATGTCAGGTGTCTGAAGTTTTGCTTTGGCTCTTAAAATGGTTTGCCGCGAGGTTTTGAATTCCCGGGCAATGGCACTTATACTTACACCTGACTTAATTCGTTCGAATACCACCTGTTTCTGTTCTTCATTTAACACAGGTGGTCGACCAAAACGTTTCCCTGCGCCCCGGGCTCTTACTATCCCGGAATGAGTGCGTTCAAGTAAAAGGTCTCGTTCAAATTCAGCGACTGCTGAAATTACTTGCATCATCATTTTTCCTGTTGGACTGGTCAGGTCAATGCCCCCCAATGCTAAGCAATGCACTCTGATACCTGTTTCGGTCAGTTGTTCCACTGTTTTCCTGATATCCATTGCATTACAACCAAGGCGATCCAGTTTTGTCACAATCAATTGATCACCACATTTCAGGCGAGCAAGCAACCGGTTAAAACCAGGACGCTCACTGGTTGCTGCTGAGCCGCTAATGTGTTCTTCGATTATTTGCTGAGGTTTGATTTTAAAACCTGCACTTTCGATTTCCCGGCGTTGATTTTCGGTGGTCTGATCCAGCGTTGATATCCGACAGTAAGCAAAAATTCGAGACATAGTGAGACTCTATACGAAATTGGTGTACATATCATAATGCATATCCAAAAATTATTTCGTTTATTATTGTACATATTTGTATGTATACGTTCGAAAATAAACGAATTCGGATGCAGTCCCGTAATTTTGGTGTAACCAAAAATCGATTTTTTGAAAAATGGCTTTAACTCGGTTTGTTTTTCGAACTCCGGGCGGACTCGAGGAAGACGAATAATAGTGTTGTATGTTATTTCAACCAGATTTTAAGTTGTTTGGTCGTGGAAAAGTGGAGCAAAATGTTGTTAAAGTGGAAAAATGGTAAAAAAAGTAGGTTGTTGCGGAATAACGTAGTTGTTGATATTTTTTTAATGCATTGAAAAATTATTTTTCAGGGGGGGCATTACACTTTACCATTTAAATTTTGGTTGTCTTTAAGAACTGATATCGCTGTTTGTAATAATTCTTTGTTATCCAGCCATGACTTTTTCTTTATGTTTCCTTCAATGTAATCAAGCAATGTTCTGGTATTGATAGGTCTTCCCTGTTTTGCTACTTCCACGACAGCATCTCCCAGGATAATTCTGACTTCAGGAAGCTGCGCAGGGAACCACTTTAGGGTGTCTTTTGATTTCATGAAGATATTCCTTAAAATATTATTGGTTTTCATTGCAATATTGTATGTCTGATTCAGGATATGTTGACTTATACATCGGTTTTGTCCGGGTTATTGGATATGCCAATCCCTAATTTTATTAGAGCATGACCAAAAATGCTGAATATGATAAGTAGTGAAGTGATTATCA
>OBWK01000911.1_pt1 | contig 10637 bp, 12 predicted proteins | sample 1495251 | NCBI WGS metagenome assembly OBWK01 (sample SAMEA2580065, study PRJEB22360) | human gut metagenome | biome: human gut; feature: human-associated habitat; material: faeces | place: Denmark | collected 2008/2010 | reverse complement strand
TTTATTATGGCATAGCATGGAAGATGATGAAAGGTACTTTTGGTCTACCGTTTACAGTTTAGCTATATTTTCTTCAATTTCCTTCAGCCAGTGTTCTACCCGCATATTAACCCACATTGCGATGAAGGGGTTATCAATATGGGTTATAGCAATTAACAGCGCATGTTGCTCTGTCAACGATTTGGCTCTGAACCCTTTTTGGATTTTTGAAAATTCTTGTTCGTTTCTCTTGAAGAGTTCTTTGAACTCTTTACCTGTAATGATCTCGCAGAGGGTTGATTTTTCTTCTTTGGTAAGAAGTCCGATGTAGTTCATAATTTATCTCCCTGTTTATTTGTACTTATACTGCGATAGGCATCCTGCAATCTCCTGTAGGATTGCTCATTGATAGTACCTTCTCTGATACATTCCCGTATCCATTGACATATCTGCGGATAACGACTCATACCTGCTAAAATATTTCGCAAAGAATGAGGAGCGGGAATAAATATCCCCGATGCGTTACGAATTCGCTTCAGGATTTCGACTTCATTGTCTGTGATGCTAACCTGTCGCTTTTTGAAGTTGATTTCCCAGACAACATCAAGGCCGATGACAAGTTGAACGCTTACACCGTAGGATAGCCCATTCAATTCAAGCTGTCTGTCTGCAACTATTTTTCGCTTATCTACAACACGATTGTTAGAGATTATGAGTTCGCCATCAAATGTTGATTTGAAGAGCAGTGTTTTATGGTGTGGCAGCGTATTACTTTCACCAGATTCAATCTCAGAACCAGAAAGATCGGTTACTAAGATTGCAGGAGATGATCCAACTCCATTGAGAGGTTCTTTCCAAAAGTAAGTATATTGTAAGGCTTGAGTACGTCCTGCTGATATCAACTGTTGCCTACTTGAGCAGTGGACTTCATATAGTTTGGGATAAGAGACATTATGATTTAGCTGGCAGACCGCTGCGGAAGGAAATGTTTTGACGGTAGCTACATTACCTTCGACAAGCATATACATATTATCTTGACTATGCTTTACTATATAATTTCCTTCTACAAACAATGGCCACACCGGCTGCAAAGAAACCGGGTGTTCTGTCAGGCGGCAGTGAAAATCAAGAAAGAATCGGGCAGCTTCTTCACTAAATGCGGATGCAGAAACTATGTAAAGCGTCCAGGATTCCCAACCAAACTGTTTCTGGACAATTTCTTGAATCCGTATGCTACTATAAGATCTCCTATAGAAATAGCCGCGTTTTAGCAAATAGTATTCTTTCTCAATCTCAACATCAGCATCGTATGTGAGCTTCTTGCCAGAAGACTTTTCAAACAAGGTTCCTTCTGGATCAATTCCGGTAATTTCAGCTGGCCAGAATTCGCGCAGTTTATCAATTCCATTTTTAAAATTGAGAGTGTATTTTTCAAATGGCCTTTCACCAATGGGGAGATATGTAATACCTTCGTAATTCAGCCGTTCTTTTGTAAACACATTAGGTGTAGTCGATACTCCTTTCGGCTTGATTTCTATACAAAAATCTTTGGTGAGAGAACTAATTGGGGCGCGAATCAAGCCAATTTCAAATCTGAACGAAGCTGCGGACACACCTGTGATGCGGATTGGTAAATCATGTTCCTGAGAACCATAAGAAATTGAGTAACCAGCTCCCAATATACGTTCAGGGCAGTTTTTGCTTTTTTCATAGGCGCTGTGTCTGAAGTGGCGAGTTTGGACCGCTCCATCAGTAAGAGAGACGTATTGTCCACATAGTTCGCACATAAACAAACCGCTGTGAGCAGATACTGTTCCGCCTGGATGCAATTTGGCTGCTTGTTCTGCCGTAATCCGCTTCCAACCGTTATCCGACCACATGCAGACATGCGTTAATGAAGCCACATGCACTCCCCCCTTACACAATTTCTTTCTTGATTTGTATTTTTCGCTACTGCTTATGGGTAAATCTGAAAAAGCTAATTCATAGAAAAAATTTCTGATTATATATTTTTGACGGCGATTAAACTAACCCGTTTTGACGGTTAGAGTATCATTGCTGCCAAAAATAATAGGGTATCCAAAGGGGAAAATCCCCTTGGCTCTGGGTTTCCAATAGGGGCGAGCAGCATCCCTGTTGGCACACGATTTTCCGTAGGAAAGTCTAGTGTGTTATACCTTTGCTTCCGGCTGACGCTGGAAAGGGGCTGGCTTCGCCATCTGTTGTACGGGCAGATAGCGGTTGACAGGCACTTTTCGGCGACAGTAGGACAGGCGGATTTTGTGCGGCCACGGACGAAATCAAGATTTGCACAGCGGGCAGAATCCGCCTGCCCGGAAAAGGAAGCAGAGGTATATCAAAGCCCTTGTCCCGCCGCAGCGAAACGCACTAATACCACCATGGCAGTTCCAGCCAGAGATTATCCAGCGCCAACGCCTCCGTTGACCTTGCACGGCTCTCGCTGAGATGAAAGTGCAGAGCAGTTCCCACCAGAGGATGCTCCATGTCATCCTCAAAGCCAAAACGGTACAGCAGATAAACCCGCTCCCGTTCTGATATGCGCCGCAACCCTTCATAGAGTTCTTTCCGGTTTTCCGCTTCCTCCATAATCTTATCCGGCTCCGACGCATAGGGGTCAGCAATCAGGTCGGAACGCTGCACGGAATGTTCACCGGGAAGCAAATCATCCAGATTGATTCTCTCCATGGGGATACCGTCTTTGTCAGACTGCATCCGCTGTTCAAAGACCGCAAAAGCAGCCGAAATCAAATCCATCATGGCGTTGCGGATGGCAGGCCCCGCATAGGTCAGGAACTTTATTTTTTTGCCGGGATCATACAGGGAGATTGCCCGAAGTAAGCCGATACTCCCCTCTTGGATCAGGTCATCGTGGTCGATACCCAGCTCACTGTTCCCAAGGCCCACGCTGATATACAGTTCATTTGCAGTTTTTCGGATATATCCCAGATTGTTCTGTATCAGTTGCTCCTGCGCCTGTGTATCCCCTCGCTGTGCCAGCGTGCAAAGCCGCTCATTGGTCATCGTTTTCATCGCGTTGTTTTGGCTGCATACTCTCCATCATGTGAAGCAGTGCCTGCTTTAATTCTGCCAGTGATTCATCCTCTGCCAGCCCCATCTGGGATATGGGCTGCACGACCATGGCGGCAAGCTGCTCCGGGGAAACCGATGGATGATGAAGGTCTTGTCCCTTGGTCAGTTCTGAGAACATCTGCTCGGTAAGCTTTTTTGTCATGTTCTGGGAAATCCCTTCCCCGGAAGTCATTTCCTTTTTGATCTCCCGAAGAACTGCCATAAATTGATTTTGAATATTGGTCAGATCGGCTTGAAAAACCGGTATCTTGTTCAGAGAGACCGCCTGAGCCGCCTGTTGAGTTGCTTTCCGGATGTCCGGCTGTTCTTTGCCAGTCATCAACAGCATGGAACTTAACGATTGCAGGATTTGGTTCTGCGCCGCAAAGCCGGAGGCCATCGTTTCGTCAAAATACAGGGCGATCATACTGGTCAGCTGGGCAAAGCGGCGGTTTTCCAGTAGGCGGCTCACCACTTCTGGGTTCACCCGTCCCGTATAGAGATTGCGTGCTGCTTCGGCAGAAAGGCCCAGCTCAGAGATATCATAATTCTTCTTGTCCGGCACATTGGTCAGACAGAGCAGAAAGTCCGAGGATACATTAAAAATCCGGGCAATACGGATGATCTGCTCGGTGGTCAGTTTATTCTTTGTTCCATTCAGAAAACGGCTGATGGAGCTTTCCGCAACGCCGATTTTAGACGCAAGCTCTGCCTGCGTGATTTTATATTCCTTCATCAAATCCTGTAATCTCTGCTGCGGGGTATTGCTGGGGAGATATTCCTGTCCCATAGGCAGATCACCTCGTTTCTTTTCTGTATTTCCCGCTTTTAATGCGGGCATCGGTTGGTTTTTCTGCATCCTCCGGGATGATCCAGCGGCTTCCTGCTCTTTGTGCGCCGGGAATCCGGTCCTGGTTGCAGAGGATGCCGACCCGTCGGGGAGAAATCCCCCATTTCTCTGCGATTTCAAACGTAGAAAGATATTTCATAACCAGCCCTCGTTGTTTGCAATTCTATTTTCTATTATATTCCATAACAGGAACAATCTCAATCCATATTTTGAGAATTCAGCCGCCTTCTATCTTGCAATTCTGCAAGTTTTGGAGGCGGTATTTTATTTTCTTGCAAGACTGACGGATTTTTTGAGCCATGCCCTTTTTCTCCGTACATTGAGGTGACAGGAGAAACCTGTACAAAGATGAAGGAGGAACATGAGATGGATATTTTTACGACTGTAAAGGCAGCAGTTACCGTAAGACAAGCTGCTGAACACTATGGGCTTCAAGGCAGTCGAAATAGCATGGTCTGTTGTCCATTTCACGATGACCGGCATCCCAGCATGAAGCTGAACGAACGGTATTTTTACTGCTTCGGCTGTGGAGCTACCGGCGACGTGATCGACCTTGTGGCGAGGTTATTTGATCTGAGCAGCTACGAGGCGGCTAAAAAGCTGGCTCATGACTTCGGGATTGACCCGGACAAGCCACCAGCAGCAATCGCCCTGCCCAAACCGGAACGTCCCCTGCTGAGAGCATACCGTCAGGAGGAAGTGCGTTGCCTGCGGGTATTGTGCGATTATCTGCATCTTCTGGAAAGCTGGAAGGTGCAATACACTCCCAAGACACCGGAAGATGTTCTGGATGACCGGTTTGTGGAAGCCTGCCAGATGCTGGACTATGTGGAGTATCTGGCAGATTTGCTCATTGTCGCTGAGCTGGAGCAGCGGGTGAAAATCGTAGAAATACTGAACAAGGATGGCCTGATAGCCCGGTTAGAGGAACGGCTGGAAAGACTGAGAAAGGAGGAGTCGAGCTATGAAGAAAAACAAGCAGCCTGATGGGATGCCCGTTTGGTTTGATGGAAAAAGCATTAACGAAGCCCTGTTTTGTGAGGAGTTCTTGCAGACACACAAGATCATCTTTACAAACGGGGCTTTTTTTACGCCCGAAGGCCGTGTAACCGATGAACTGCCCCTGCGGGGAGAAATTTTTGAGAAGCTGAAATGCTGTGCGGTCAGCAATATCCCCCGCAAAATCAGCAACATTATGGAGCTGATGAAATTGGCGGCGCTGGTGGAGGATTTTCCCCCGGAACCGGACCGGATTCATCTTTCTAACGGCACACTTTTTCTGGACGGGAGGTTTGTGGAGGGAAAACCTGAAATTGTCCGAAACCGCCTTCCTGTAGCATACAACCTCAACGCTCCACAGCCTGTCCTTTGGCTGCAATTTCTGGATGGCCTTCTCTATTCGGAGGACATTCCTACCTTGCAGGAATACATCGGCTATTGTCTGATTCCCAGCAACAAGGGTCAGCGGATGATGGTTATTAAGGGCAACGGTGGCGAGGGCAAGAGCCAGATCGGCGCTGTGCTGGGAGCTTTGTTCGGTTCCAGCATGAAGGACGGCAGCATCGGGAAAATATCCGAGAACCGTTTTGCCCGTGCCGATTTGGAACATATCCTCCTGTGCGTAGATGACGATATGCGGATGGAGGCCCTGCGCCAAACCAACTATGTGAAATCCATCGTGACCGCCCAGGGCAAGATGGATTTGGAGCGCAAGGGCAAGCAGAGCTATCAGGGATGGATGTGCGCCCGGCTGCTGGCCTTCTCCAACGGAGATTTACAGGCGCTGTTTGACCGGAGCGACGGCTTTTACCGCCGCCAGCTGGTGCTGACCACGAAAGAAAAACCGGCTGGCCGTGTGGATGATCCTGACCTTGCCGAGAAGATGAAAGCCGAGGTGGAGGGTATCCTGCTGTGGGCTTTTGAGGGATTGCAGCGGCTGGCCGCCAACAACTTCAAGTTTACCGAAAGTGACCGTACCAGAGAAAACCGGGAGGCAGTCAAACGGGACAATAACAATGTCTATGATTTTCTGGATTCTGACGGATATGTTCGCCTGAAATCCGATATGTCCGCCAGCTCTAAAGAACTGTATGAGGCGTATCAGATTTACTGTACCGAGAACAACCTGCCCGCCCTGAAACCCCGCAGCTTCAGCGAAGCCCTAATTGCCTGCCAGAGCTGCTACAATCTGGAATACTGCAATAATGTGACCAATGCCGCCGGACGGCGGGTGCGTGGATTTCTGGGGATTGAAGTATTGGTGAGAAATCATATATCAGTGTTTTCTGGTGATTCGATGCGTACGTACGTACCGGAAGATGTGCCGGAGGAATGGCTGCGCTGAACCGTGTACGTACGTACGCTTTGATTGATCCTTGTTCTCCCTTTTATAGCAATTCGGCGGCTATGGCAGTCAGAATCACCGGTCAAATCCCCATGCTAAATCAAGGCAAGTGGGAATCGAAAAGTATTTGACGGTTGGAAGAAATCATTTTGCGAAACCGTGCTTCTCGCCCCAGTGAACCGGGTGCATGGAATCATGGGAAAATGCACGGTTTCGAGCCAAGTCACACGGAACGGAAAAGTCGGAAGGTGCGACCTATGGACAGGACATTACACCGGCAATTCTGAACGGATTTGGTAACAAGAGAATTTTTCACGACACAGCGAAGCGGTTATGCCAGAGGGCGTACCGGCTTCGCTTTTTTATCAAGTAAATTTAGGAGGATTATTGATGATGACGGTACGCAACGAGATTAAGGCGCAGATTGTCCGGGCGGGATACACCATGCAAAAGGTAGTGGACTTGCTCCATGAGGAATACGGCTGGTCGGACAGTGTTTCCAACCTGTCGGCCAAGCTCCAGCGGGAATCTATTCGCTACAAGGAGGTCGTGGAGCTGGCCGACGTGCTGGGCTATGACCTGATCTGGCAGAAACGGAGGGACAGAGTATGAGCAAACCGCAGTATGCCATTCTCCGCTTTGCCAAGTACAAAGGGCCGGAGATCGGGAACATTGAAGCCCACAACGAGCGAACCAAAGAGAAATATGTCAGCAACCCCGATGTGGACATTAGCAGGAGCAAGTATAATTTCCATCTGATTGAGCCGGAACGAAAATATCGTGCGGAGGCGGAGCGGCAGATCAAAGAAGCCGGTTGCCGTACCCGTTCAGATAGTGTTCGGGTAGTGGAAGTTCTGGTAACTGCCACACCGGAGTTCTTTCGGAGAAAGAAGAAATCTGAGATCAGAGCCTATTTTCAAGAGGCGCTGACCTTTCTCCAGCAAAACCAAGACCCCAAAACAATCATATCTGCTGTGGTGCATATGGACGAGAAAACGCCCCATATGCACCTTTCTTTTGTCCCGCTGACTGCGGATGGCAGGCTCAGTGCCAAGGAGATCGTGGGAAACAAGAAAAAGCTGAGCCAGTGGCAGGACAAGTTCTGGGAACACATGGTACTCAAATACCCGGATCTGGAACGTGGGGAAAGCGCCAGCCAGACCAGACGTGACCACATTCCGCCCAGAGTGTTCAAAGAGATGACCCGCCTGACCAAGCAAAAGGCCAAACTGGAGGAACTGCTGGCCGGTATTGGAGCCTTTAACGCAAAAAGCAGAGCTGCCGAAATTGCGGCTCTGCTGGATCAGTATATCCCTGCGGTGGAGCAGATGCACAGCACTATGAAGAAGTATCAGGTGGCATTTACGGAAACCACCGTGGAGAACAAAAAGTTGAAACAGGAGAACGCTCAGCTGGAGCAATCCCTAGAGAAAGCGACCCAAGAAAGCACTTTGAAGCAGCTGGCCGATGCCAAACTGCAACGGGATTATGAGGATGCTGTGGCTGTACTGGATCGTATCCCGAAAGAAGTGCTGGCGGAGTACATGCACAAACCGGACAGACGGAGGATAAATGCCTATGATAGATGAGTGGAACGGCCTTGCCGTTTTGCTGGCAGATATGATTGAAAAATATGCTGGAGAGCTGGACTTAGATTCTTTGCCTGATCCGGTGTTTCCCGAGGATAAAATCACAAACCACATCACAGATAAAAATATTGGCAAAGAAAACATTGAAACGCCAAAAGCAGCATGATACAATAATCGTGAGATAAGTGTCCAAACAAATTTTCCAAGGGAAGAAATGCTTCCCTTGGAAAATACATAAGGAATTGTTGAACAGTATAAGCGAGGAAGGACCATGGCGAAAGAAAAGATAAAAGTTTATACCTATACGCGAGTGTCTACCGCTATGCAGATTGACGGCTACTCGCTGGATGCCCAGAAATCCCGCATGAAAGCCTTTGCAGAATTCAATGATTATGAAATTGCTCACGAATATGAGGATGCGGGAAAATCCGGTAAATCGATTGAAGGCCGTACGCAGTTTAACCAGATGATGGAGGACATTAAAACCGGCAAGGACGGCGTTTCCTTTGTTCTAGTATTCAAGCTGTCCCGTTTTGGTAGAAATGCGGCGGATGTCCTTTCCACCTTACAGGTCATGCAGGATTTTGGTGTCAACCTGATCTGCGTGGAGGATGGTATTGATTCCTCCAAAGATGCAGGAAAGCTGATGATCTCCGTCCTATCGGCAGTGGCAGAAATTGAGCGTGAAAACATCCGTGTCCAAACCATGGAAGGTCGTATCCAAAAGGCCAGAGAGGGCAAGTGGAATGGCGGCTTTGCCCCCTACGGCTATAAACTGGTGGATGGCAAGCTGCAAATCAACGAGGAGGAAGCTCCGGCGATTCGCACCATCTATGAGCAGTATGTTACAACCGATTCCGGCGCAAATGGGATCGCAAAATATCTTGAAAATCATGGGATTAGCAAAGTCCAACGCCAGAACGGGAAAAATCCTCTTTTTGATGCCCGTCTGATCCGCATGATTCTGAAAAATCCGGTTTACTGCGGCAAGATTGCCTATGGCAGGCGAAAAACCGAAAAGGTGCATGGAACCAGAAACGAGTACCGTTTGGTAGAACAAGAAAACTTTTTGTTGGTGGATGGTCTGCATGAGGCCATTATCCCGGAGGATGTATGGCAGGCAGCACAGGTCAAGTTGGCTGCTCAAGCCAAACGGTATGAACACGTCAACAAAGGGAAAAACGAATGCACTCACCTGTTGTCCGGCATTGTAAAGTGTCCCGTATGCGGTGTTGGAATGTATGGTAATAAGTGCGTGAAACGGAAAGCGGACGGCAGCAAATACAAGGATTTCTACTACTATGGCTGCAAACATCGCTCTATGACCCGTGGGCATAAATGCGATTACAAGAAGCAAATTCGGAAAGAGCTGCTGGACGATGCTGTAGCGGAGGTAATCTGTAAGCTGGTCAGCAATCCCAAATTTGCGGCGATGATGCAGGAAAAGATCAACATGAAAGTCGATACCACGGCGATTGAGCAGGAAATCAGCAACTATGAAAAGCAGCTTCGTCAGGCTTATTCCACCAAATCCAAGCTGATTGAAGAAATCGACTCTCTTGACCCAGACGACCGGCATTACAGCAGGCGGAAATCAGACCTTGATGATCGGCTCTATGGGATGTATGATAAAATTGAAGAATTAGAATCCCTGCTGATTGCAGCCAGAGTCAAGAAACAGGCCATTGAGGCAGAAAAGCTGACCGGCGATAATATCTACAAGGTCCTGATCTACTTCGATCAACTCTATGGAAAGATGAACGACAGAGAGAAACGGCAGTTGATTGAGGAACTGATCTCTGAAATTCAGATTTACCCGGAGCGTCAGCCCAATGGCCAGTGGCTGAAATCCATCAAGTTCCGGTTGCCTATCATCGAGGAAGATATGAATATTAGTTTGGACAATGAACAGCATGTTGAGACGGTAGCTTTATTAACTAAAAAAGATATCACCGATAAGGGTAAGAGAGACTTTAGTGTAGAGCTGGAAGTGCCAATCAGTCCAGTTGCAGATCAGGATTATAAAGAGAAAAAACCAACTTATGAGAATATCAAAAAATATATCATGGAGAAGCATGGGGTAAAGGTTCATACAGCTTATATAGCAGAAGTAAAACGGGATTGTGAATTGGATATGCGTCCTAATTATAATGTTTCAAAGAAAGAGGCGCCTGTGGTAAAATACTGTACTCCAGAGAAAAGAGAATATATCATGGAAGCACTGAGGTATTACAAGCTGGTAGTGTAGTTTACTGGGTCAAGAAAATAGCATAAGATTCCAGAAAGCAGAAGCAGTAGGGTTTTTCCTATGATAGCTTCTGCTTTTTTGATGCTTACAGTTATACACGCTTCGATGTACGTAAAGAGAAAAATTTGATGACAGTAGGAAGGAAAGTTGATAAATTCCGATGACGTTAAAGTATATTTTTATTTTGAGAAATACAGTGGGGGTGATTTGGATATGTTTTTGAATTTTGTGGTCAGAGAGCTTGATGGTTGTGGAGGAGAACAGATGAGTCCATTTTCTTATGGTATAAAAGGGGAAAATGGGAGGATGGCGAAGATTCTGGGGGTTGGAGAGTTTATGGGAGAGCCTTGTGCCATCTAAGAATTTGAAGGGTCAAATTCTTAGATTATTATAGAGAGAGATACTCTATAAAGGGGTATGACGTTGATAAAAGATGAATGGGAACAGTAAGAGAAATAAGAGAACATATAATTGACAGAATGTGTCAGACGGCACATTGTGGGAGGTGCTAACCGCACTTTATTTTCGGTGGACTTG
>OBWK01000907.1_pt1 | contig 10681 bp, 6 predicted proteins | sample 1495251 | NCBI WGS metagenome assembly OBWK01 (sample SAMEA2580065, study PRJEB22360) | human gut metagenome | biome: human gut; feature: human-associated habitat; material: faeces | place: Denmark | collected 2008/2010 | reverse complement strand
TGCTCCTGAGATTACAAGCAAACAACCACAGAAGATTATCATGAACGGCTGTTTTTGTTCTGCTTATTGACATATAAACGCTCATCGGAAGCTTTATACGCATCATGTAACGTATCGTTTTCTTTCATCGCGTAAATACCGGAAGAGAAGCCGATCTCTTTCTGCGGCGCGATATGTTGCAGACGTTTTTCGATACGTTCAGGCAGTTGTGCTGCAATTTGCGGCGTCGAATCGACAAGAATGATGCAGAATTCATCGCCACCGAGTCGGATGGCATAATCACTTTTACGAATCGACTGTTTAATCGCCTGAGCTAATAACGTAATCGCTAAATCCCCCTCCTGATGACCGAGGGTGTCATTTATTTGCTTTAACTTGTCCATGTCAATAGCAATAAACATCACCGAAGAACCGGATTGCACCAGTTTCTGCAACCGCTGCTCCAGTTCAGGGGTTAAAATTTTGCGATTATAGAGTCCAGTCATCGCATCACTAATATTTTCTCGCGACACATTTTGGTATAAGCGGAAGTGCATCCGCACCATATTCAGCAAAATTAACGCCGTCAAAATCCAGAACAGAACGCTTTTCCACGAAGACGTGATAAAGTAAAGAATATCAATGGATAACGAGACACGAATGCCGCCCGGTAAGTCATGGACGTAACTGACATACTGGAACAGATTATCTTCGCTCTGGTTGATGATAATGTCGCGCCCCGAATCTGTATCGGTTAGCGTGACATTGAGAAAACGCCAGAGGAGAGGGCGGTCATGAGTGTAAAAGATATTCCGCAGATTGTTTTTGTTAATATCCAGCAGCACAATCCCTTTTAGCTGCCCTGCGACATATACCGGCGTCAGCAAACTCATCACGTTCTGTTTAGTACGCTGATCCTGGTAAATGCTCGATAATACGGTACGCCCGGTAAATACTTTTTCAATATCTTTGCGATCGATACCAATACTTCCTGACTGCAGGAAGGACCAGTTATTCATCGCAAAGTATTCAACATTAACCGGCTCATAAAAATAGACATAGCGGTCATTGAGATCGAGATAATAGTGAAATTTCTCTTCGGCCATCCCAAGACCTGAACCGTAATCATCCTGGTGGCGGTTGCCTTCCACTGCCTGATCAAAAGCGGGTAATAGTGCTGCAGCTTCCACAATTGTGTCGCAGTCAGTGGATGCGGTTTGTAGTGTGCCGCGTAAGCCCTGGTATTTATGAGCAGTCAGGTTTAAGCCATGGGTATTATTGGCAGACTCAAAAGCCTCGCAGATAGCGCGCCGTTGTTCTGGCGGTACTTCCGACTGCTCAGCAGCGAGAGCGCGCATCACATGCGCGGCAATACTCTGATTCTGATACTTATCATAAAGAAAGGAAGAGTCTGCTCTCTGCACGATATAGCGCAGATAGGCACTCATTGCTCTGTCGCTGGCGACAAGTTCAAAAATAAGGAAGGAAGATGTCAGCACAATGACACTTGCGGCGATAAAATGCCGGAGCATTCTATGGTGCAATTTCATGATAAATGGCACTCCTTCGGTTAGTGAAACGAGAAAACCAGATAAAGTTCGATTGCGGCCTGGCACAGGGGCGCTAATTATACTCATCTCTGCGCCGCTGGGGAGGGGAAATTTAGGGGTAATAGTAATAAATTGTATGCAAAAGCCACGCAAAAAGCATGGCTCTGAATATTTTTGCACTTAAATATGATGAATAATCACTTTGTTGCCCCCCTCGCTTTTCGCTTCGCGTAAGGCTTTATCTGCTTCCGTCATGACAAGCGAGATATTATGCGTGTCACCCGTTGAAAAAACCGTGCCAATACTGATGGTCATTTGTTCAGGAACATCATATCTGTTACTAAAGCCGGTCAGGAGTTCGACATTTTTACGCATACGTTCCGCAATGATTTTTGCCTGGGCACTATTGAGTTCGGTAAATAGCAAGCCAAACACCTCACCCTCCAGTCGCGCTAAAATATCATCGGGGCGGATGCTTTGCTGGATAATATCGACAATTGATACCAGCACTTTATCACCCACACGATGTCCCCATTGGGCATTGATGCGTTTGAACTGATTAATATCAACCAGCATGACACAAAAGTCCTTAACAACAGGTTGCGACAATAATGACTCTACGCTGTTGAAAAAGTAGCGCCGATTATAAATATTGGTCAGTACATCATGAACTGCCAGTTTGCTGGAGAGTTGCAGTTCCTGAAAAATGTTATAAATCAGAAAAGACACAACAAACAGTTTACTGGAAACTTCAATCCCGCGACTGATATACCAGATGGTGTAATTATACTCATCCAGAGTCAGTAGAAGTAAGTTGCAGCATAGCGATGCCAGACATAATAATGCTATTAACGGCCATAGTTCGCTGGCTAATCGTGTACGCATGATAATAAAGAACAGTAAAAATGCCCACAAACAAACCAATATTTTTGTATAGTTGATTCCCCAGGTCGCAGTATGGTTGTCCGGACAGTAATCGACGACATACAAAGAATAGTCAGCGTTATAACTGCTCAGATTGTGTGCCAGAAGGGGAAAAACTAAAAAAGGAATCAGCGCCAGCAACAGAATGCCAGTTTTCTTCTTATTGTTGTCAAGGATGTTGTCTTTCCCATAACAAAAGAGCGCCAGCGAGGTTAAACAAATGAAACTGAGTTGGCGGAAAATATAGAAAATAGAAACATCATTCGACTTTGTCTGGATCAGTGTACTGCCGTTGATTGGTTTATGGATAATTACAATGGTTTCAACTAAATAGATAAGGCCACTTAAAAATGCAAGGCTTAAAATGAGTGTTGGTAAAATTTGTTTGTTAGTGAAATACTTCATTAACATGAAAAGGAAAATGACGGCGTTAAGGAAAAACAAAGCCACAACAACCATCAGGTAATTCATCTGTGGGATGAGTTTTACATTTGTATTTTCGTTATATAAGGTAGTAATGCAAAATAAAATTAACGTCAGCAATAAGCTGAAAATAAAAAAGCCTTGAGCTTTTAATTTTTGTGTACCCATAGAAACCATAAAAAGGAGAGCAATGTGAGTGCTGGATTTTATTGATGGCAGAGATATATAGTTTTGACCAGGATCAATTTTCGTTAACGATAAAAAATAATTAAAGAATAACCCCAGGGAAATGCGTGTTGACCGAATCATTTTTCCGAATGATTGTTTTCTGGAACTAAATTGTGTAAAGGTTATGCTGTCATATTTAAAGCGATTGTAAGCTAATGTATGTAATAAATGAGATAATTTACAGTGAGATAAAAATCAGCCAGGCGATAATGACCCGGCTGACAGTTTTAGTCTTTAGCTGTTGCATTTTGTTTATGAAACAGTTCACGGAACACCGGATAAATATCATCCTGGTCGCGGATATGCTGCATCGCAAAGTTGTCGAAAGTAGATTGCAGATGCTCATATTCTCGCCACAGTGTCTGATGCGCGCGACGTGTAATTTCGATATAGCTGTAATAACGAACAACGGGTAATATTTTTTTCGCCAGAATTTCATGGCAAAGCGGAGAGTCATCGGCCCAGTTATCGCCGTCTGATGCTTGGGCTGCGTAAATATTCCACTGTGCCGGGTTATAACGCTCTTTCACTACCTCATCCATCAGTTTCAGGGCGCTGGAAACAATGGTGCCGCCAGTTTCCTGCGAGTAGAAAAACTCATGTTCATCGACTTCTTTCGCCTGGGTATGATGGCGGATGTATACGACTTCCACGTTCTTATACGTTCTGCTGAGGAACAGATACAGCAGAATATAAAAACGTTTAGCCATATCTTTAGTGGACTGATCCATTGAACCGGAAACGTCCATCAGGCAAAACATCACTGCCTGGCTGGAGGGATCGGGCCGTTTTTCGTAGTTCTTGTAACGTAAATCGAAGGTGTCAATGAAAGGGACGCGTTCAATTTTGGCACGTAATTCTGCAATTTCTTTGCGCAGACGTTCCTCTTCCAGCAGTTGCGCAGGTTCACTGTTGCTGATGATGGCCAAATTCTCTTCCAGTGCATGAAGTTCCCGCCGCTTGCCCGCCGTCATAGCTGTGCGCCGCGCCAGTGAGTTCTGCAATGAACGTACAACGCTGATATTGGCCGGAACGCCGTTAGCGGTATAACCCGCCCGATGCGTTTTATATTCGGTCAGCTGGCGTTGTTGGTTTTGTTTCAGATTCGGTAAGGCCAAATCTTCAAAGAGCAGATCAAGATACTCATCTTTCGAAATCTGAAAGACAAATTCATCCTGACCTTCACCATCCTGGCTGGCCTGGCCCTGACCACTGCCGGAACCTCCGCCACCACCCTGGGGACGTTCAATTCGGTCGTTCTGGACGAAATGGTCATTGCCCGGATGCACACGGTGGCGCAGGCCACCACGCCCCTGATGAAACATCGGTTCGCTAATATCTTCCGTGGGAATGGATACGGACTCGCCGCTGTCGACGTCAGTCACCGAACGCTTATTAATGGCCTCGGAGATCGACTGTTTAATTTGCGCTTTATAACGGCGTAAGAAACGCTGGCGATTCACCATGCTTTTATTTTTGCCGTTCAGACGCCGGTCAATAAACCAGGTCATATGCCCCCCGTACTACATTTGCCAACGGTATGCTACGCTTGTGTTGCCGCTTCTCTGGCCCACGGTTCGCTGTCGTTGTAGGCCCGGTAGCATGTGTACCGGGCCAGGGTTGTTAAGACGATTTACGTACGCGCAAATACCATTCGCACAGTAAACGCACCTGTTTACGGGTGTAGCCTTTTTCCATCATACGGTCGACAAAGTCGTCGTGTTTCTTCTGCTCGTCGGTTGACGTTTTGGCGTTAAACGAAATAACCGGCAACAGCTCTTCGGTATTGGAGAACATTTTCTTCTCGATAACCGTGCGCAGTTTTTCATAGCTGGTCCAGTTCGGATTGCGTCCGCTGTTATTCGCTCTGGCTCGCAGTACGAAGTTAACAATCTCGTTGCGGAAATCTTTTGGATTACTGATCCCCGCCGGTTTCTCGATTTTCTCCAGCTCGGCGTTAAGAGACTCGCGGTCAAACAACTGCCCGGTATCCGGATCGCGATACTCCTGATCCTGAATCCAGAAATCCGCGTAGGTAACATAACGGTCGAAAATGTTTTGCCCATATTCTGAATAGGATTCAAGGTAGGCCGTCTGGATCTCTTTGCCGATAAACTCGGCATATTTCGGGATCAGATAACCTTTCAGGAACTCCAGATAGCGTTCAGCCTGCTCTTGCGGGAACTGCTCGCGCTCGATCTGCTGTTCCAGGACGTAGAACAGATGGACCGGGTTTGCCGCCACTTCTACATGATCGAAGTTGAACACGCGGGAGAGGATCTTAAACGCAAAACGCGTCGACAGACCGTTCATCCCTTCATCGACACCGGCGTAGTCACGATATTCCTGATACGACTTGGCTTTGGGATCAGTGTCTTTCAGACTTTCACCATCATAAACGCGCATCTTTGAATAAATGCTGGAGTTTTCTGGCTCTTTCAGACGCGAAAGAATAGAAAAACGTGACAGCGTTTCCAGCGTGCCAGGGGCGCAGGGGGCGTGAGTCAATTCACTGTGATTAAGCAATTTCTCGTAGATTTTGATCTCTTCGGAAATGCGCAAGCAATACGGCACCTTCACGATGTAAACACGGTCGAGGAAGGCTTCGTTGTTTTTGTTATTACGGAAAGTGACCCATTCGGATTCGTTCGAGTGGGCGAGAATAATTCCGTTGAACGGCAGGGCGGAGATACCTTCCGTCCCGTTGTAGTTACCTTCCTGGGTGGCGGTTAACAAGGGATGCAGCACTTTTATCGGTGCTTTAAACATCTCGACAAATTCCATGATCCCCTGATTGGCGCGGCACAGCGCACCGGAATAGCCGTAGGCGTCCGGGTCATTCTGCGCGTAGTGTTCGAGTTTACGAATATCGACTTTCCCTACCAGGGCGGAGATGTCCTGGTTGTTCTCATCTCCGGGTTCCGTTTTGGCGATGGCAATTTGTTGCAGAATTGACGGCCAGACCTTCACTACCCGGAACTTAGTGATATCGCCACCAAATTCATGCAGGCGCTTTGCCGCCCACGGCGACATGATGGTGCCGAGATAACGGCGAGGAATGCCGTACTCTTTTTCCAGAATCTGCGCATCTTCCTGCGGATTGAAAAGACAGAACGGATGATCGTTGACCGGGCTACGCTCACCGTTGGCGCTCAATACATAAATCGGTACGAGCTGCATTAATGATTTCAGTCGCTCAGCAAGCGATGATTTACCCCCACCCACAGGCCCCAGCAGATACAGGATTTGTTTCTTCTCTTCCAGCCCCTGAGCCGCGTGTTTCAGATAAGAAACAATCTGTTCAATCGCGTCTTCCATGCCGTAAAACTCTTCAAACGCCGGATAACGTGCAATGACCCGGTTAGAAAAGAGTCGAGAAAGTCTGGGTTCCTGGGCTGTATCGACCATGACAGGCTCACCAATAGCCATCAATAGCCGCTCAGCCGCGTTGGCATAAGCACTGCGATCTTGCCGACAAGTGGTAAGAAACTCCTGCAGTGTGAACTCTTCGTCCTTGGCAGCTTCATATCGCTGGCGATAGTGATCGAATATATTCATGGTATGCCGTCCTTTCGTTTTTTAGCACAGGTTAAGAGCCGTTCATATGAATAGTAGAGGCTCCCGGAAGAGGTAAACTGAACGACGTCTCTTGCTAAAACACAGCAACTCTCATGCCATTTTATTGACGATGAGAACAACGTGCCCGGTGATACACCTTCAAAATTAAGCGTAGATGGCAAATGGAAAACTTGCCTGCACGGCTTTCTTAATTTCAATGGCATATCAACAACTCATCCATAAATTTTGCATAATTAATGTAAATAATAGGGTCGTCGGTAACGCTAAATTCATTTGGCTGTAAGCGTGGTGTCATCTGCGTCAGGAAAATTAAACAGTTACTATAAAAAATGAAAACGTAAAAAGGTTGGGTTTCGATGTATTGACGGGTAAACTTTGTCGCCCGCTAAACATTTGTTTAAGGAATGATTAATTGTGACCAAACTCAAACTTCTGGCACTTGGAGTGCTTATCGCAACGTCTGCAGGCGTAGCGCACGCTGAAGGTAAATTTTCCCTGGGCGCAGGCGTAGGTGTCGTTGAACACCCATATAAAGATTACGATACCGATGTTTACCCAGTACCGGTAATCAACTATGAAGGCGATAACTTCTGGTTCCGTGGCTTAGGTGGTGGTTACTACCTGTGGAATGACGCAACGGACAAACTTTCAATTACCGCTTACTGGTCGCCGCTTTACTTCAAAGCTAAAGACAGTGGCGATCACCAAATGCGTCACCTGGATGACCGTAAGAGCACCATGATGGCTGGTCTGTCTTATGCTCACTTTACCCAGTACGGTTACCTGCGTACCACCCTGGCTGGCGATACCCTGGATAACAGCAACGGCATCGTCTGGGATATGGCCTGGTTGTATCGTTACACCAACGGTGGCCTGACCGTGACTCCGGGTATTGGTGTGCAGTGGAACAGCGAAAACCAGAACGAATACTATTATGGCGTATCGCGCAAAGAGTCCGCTCGCAGCGGTCTGCGTGGCTATAACCCGAACGACAGCTGGAGCCCTTACCTGGAGCTGAGCGCCAGCTACAACTTCCTCGGTGACTGGAGTGTTTACGGTACCGCGCGCTACACCCATCTGTCTGATGAAGTTACTGACAGCCCAATGGTGGATAAATCCTGGACTGGCCTGATTTCTACCGGGATCACCTACAAATTCTGATAATGCATTTTTCCAGGGCATTTTGTGCATAAAAACAGGGCGTAATGCCCTGTTTTGCATTACGGTGGTGCAATACCTGGGAGGAAACAATGCAACAAAAAATGATTCAATTTAGTGGCGATGTCTCACTGCCAGCCATAGGGCAGGGAACATGGTATATGGGCGAAGATGCCAGTCAGCGTAAAACAGAAGTTGCTGCACTACGCGCGGGCATTGAACTCGGTTTAACCCTCATTGATACCGCCGAAATGTATGCCGATGGCGGTGCCGAAAAAGTGGTTGGGGAAGCATTAATCGGTCTGCGTGAGAACGTCTTTCTCGTCTCTAAAGTCTATCCGTGGAATGCTGGCGGGCAAAAAGCGATAAATGCATGCGAAGCCAGTTTACGCCGTCTCAATACTGATTATCTCGATCTCTACTTATTACACTGGTCTGGCAGTTTCGCTCTCGAAGAGACTGTCGCAGCGATGGAAAAATTGATCGCCCAGGGAAAAATCCGCCGCTGGGGCGTTTCTAACCTTGATTATGCCGATATGCAGGAACTCTGGCAGCTGCCGGGGGGAAATCAGTGTGCCACTAATCAGGTGCTTTACCATCTCGGTTCACGAGGGATTGAGTACGATCTACTTCCCTGGTGCCAGAAACAGCAGATGCCGGTGATGGCTTACAGTCCATTAGCCCAGGCCGGGCGGTTGCGCAATGGACTGTTAAAAAACGCGGTAGTCAACGAAATTGCACATGCTCACAATATCAGTGCGGCACAAGTATTGTTGGCGTGGGTAATCAGCCATCAGGGTGTGATGGCGATTCCAAAAGCGGCAACTGTCGCACATGTCCAACAAAATGCGGCTGTGCTTGAGGTTGAACTTTCGTCAGCGGAATTAGTTATGCTGGATAAAGCGTATCCGGCACCAAAAGGAAAAACTGCGCTGGATATGGTGTGATGTTGATTCGTGCCGGATGCATCGCACCCGGCACACAATATTAACGCAAATTAACGTTTAGCAACGCGAATGGATTGCGCCAGATGTGCAGGTTTCTCTTTGGTGACTTTTTGCGTTTCTGAAGCGTAAGCCGTTTCTACACAAACAAAGGTCTTGTAGCCATCATCCGGCATATCGCCCATGCTAACTGAAAGCGCCGGTCCTGGGTTCCAGCCTACAACGTTCAGATGATGCTGGTGGCCTACGGCGATAATACGATTCAGCGCTTCGTCATTAATTACGCTGCAATCTTGCGGATTCAGATACACGCGATCGGTACGGTCAGGGAAGGTCTGAATACCGTCGGTCAGTACATCTTCTTTCGCGTCATTTACTTTATCAATGAAGCGATCGCCTAGTCCACTGACGCTTACCTTAGCGATATCACCCACGTTAAAGTAGGTATGCAGAGCAGAGGTAGTTTCAAATTCGCCGTGTGCTTCAAGATCGATTTCACAGGTTTTACCCACGTGGAAATGCGCTAACAGCGTAAAGTCGTGCGGCCAGAATTTTTTCGTCTCTTCGCTTTGTGTCAATTCAAAAGTCAGCGCTACGCCATCAGTATCTTCACGATGTGATTTCAGCGTCCACGGCAGGTTGCGGGCAAAACCGTGCGCAGGCAGACCTTGTTGTGCAGCCGGACCAAACCACGGCCAGCAAACCGGTACGCCACCGCGAATAGCGACGCCATTTTTGAACGGTGTGTTATTGCTCAACCACAGAACTTCTTCTTCACCCGCAGGTTTCCATGAGAGAAGGTGTGCGCCCTGTAATGCAAAAGAGGCTTTTACCTGGGGATGATCGACCACAATGAGGTCCAGTTCATCCAGTTTACGACGGGAGAGGACAGGGGAGATTTGTTCGATGACCGGAAGGGCAAAAATTTTCTTAATCATGACGCAGTCCTTTAACTTCATTTTATCAGGTAAAAAAAAGAGCGACCGAAGTCGCTCTTTTTAGATCACAGTGTCATCTCAACTTATTTGGAGATGTGAGCGATCAGGTCCAGAACTTTGTTGGAGTAACCGGTTTCGTTGTCGTACCAGGATACCAGTTTCACGAAGTTGTCGTTCAGAGCGATACCCGCTTTAGCATCGAACACGGAAGTGCAAACTTCGCCGTTGAAATCGGTAGATACTACGTCATCTTCGGTGTAGCCCAGAACGCCTTTCATTTCGCCTTCAGCAGCAGCTTTAACGGCAGCTTTGATCTGCTCGTAAGTTGCAGCTTTTTCCAGACGAACGGTCAGGTCAACTACGGATACGTTCGGGGTCGGAACGCGGAACGCCATACCAGTCAGTTTGCCATTCAGTTCTGGCAGTACTTTACCTACAGCTTTAGCAGCACCGGTAGAAGACGGGATGATGTTCTGGGAAGCGCCGCGGCCGCCGCGCCAGTCTTTGTGAGACGGGCCATCAACGGTTTTCTGAGTAGCGGTAGTAGCGTGAACGGTGGTCATCAGACCTTCGATGATGCCGAAGTTATCGTTGATAACTTTAGCCAGCGGTGCCAGGCAGTTGGTAGTGCAGGAAGCGTTGGAAACGATGTCCTGGCCAGCATATTTGTCGAAGTTAGCGCCTTTAACGAACATCGGAGTGTTGTCTTTAGACGGACCAGTCATAACCACTTTCTTCGCACCAGCGGTGATGTGTTTACGAGCAGTTTCGTCAGTCAGGAACAGACCAGTTGCTTCAGCGACAACGTCAACACCAACTTCGTCCCATTTCAGGTTAGCCGGATCACGTTCAGCGGTAACACGGATTTTTTTACCGTTAACGATCAGATGACCGTCTTTCACTTCAACGGTACCGTCGAAACGGCCGTGAGTGGAGTCATATTTCAGCATGTATGCCA
>OBWK01000893.1_pt1 | contig 10862 bp, 8 predicted proteins | sample 1495251 | NCBI WGS metagenome assembly OBWK01 (sample SAMEA2580065, study PRJEB22360) | human gut metagenome | biome: human gut; feature: human-associated habitat; material: faeces | place: Denmark | collected 2008/2010 | reverse complement strand
AATTCTATTCCCCTTAAAGTATTGCTCTATAATGTAATTCAGTTCCTGTTTTGTACCTCTATATTCTAATGTGAGAGATTTACATATTTGTGAAAGTTCTTCTCTGTACCAATAATACTTATTAAATTCTTCAAATGATTTTATATCTTTAAAATCTGGTCTATTTTGTTCCAAGCTCTTACCTCCACAAATTACAATTTATAAAACACTATTTCCTTTAAAACAAACCTAGTCCATACAGCCTGTAATCAAAAAGAGCTGCTATTTAACATATTGAATCCTCTTATTCGCAATAGCCTTTTCCACCATACGTTAAACATGATTATGAAGCCAGCGATCACGTATTTCCTTTTTGTAATTTCTGCACACGATAGGAAAGGTAATCCATAAGCTCCTCCAGCTGCTTCTCATGCCAGTCCAATGCTATCTGCTCATCCTTCAAACAGCAGGCATGATAAATCAGACCCCTGGCAGTCGTCAGCAGTCCCCATGTCACATCCTTTACTGCAGTCTCTGAAACCAGCTTTCCAACCTCTGCCGCCAGCAGCTGAAAAATCGGACGCTGTTCATCAAAGAAATAGGTATCGTGGTATTTGATATGGCAGATATAAATCTGGCGCACGGCATGCATGTCCTCCAGCGTGACCATCTTCAGATAGCAGGTCATGATTTTACGAATGCTGCCCCATGCATCCTCCTCCAGCGGTAATGCAAGAAACTGTTCATCCGCCTGACGATAGCCATACAGCAAAGCAGCCTCCTTACAGGAAAAATATAAATAGAAGGTGCCGATGGATACACCTGCCTTTTTACATACACTTCGAATGGTGATATCACTGAGATCCGCTTCCTTCATACTCACATGAATCGCCTCAACAATTTTTCTTCTTGTTTTTTCCGTCTGGTTCGGCCGCCGCCGCATTTCCTTTTCTTTCATAGACTCACCTGCTTTGTGTCTTCATTGTATCGTATCCGCTTAAAAAACACAATGTGAACCACCCCTTGACTTTTTCTATGTAAGTGCTATCATGTAATTAAATGAACACGTTCACTTAAAGGAGGGACATCATAAAAAAGGAATATGAAGCTTTATTCACGCCGCTTCGTATCGGTAATGTGGAGATACGAAACCGTTTTGCTATGGCTCCGATGGCGATGGGCCAGCTGGATGACCATTGGGCATATAAGCAGGAATCCATTGATCACTTTACAGAACGGGCCCGTGGAGGTACCGGTCTGATCATCACCGGTGCCAATTTTATCGAAAACAGAATCGAAAAGCACCGCAAGGCAAGCTTTCCCTGTCCGCTGGAGGACCCGCAAAGCTACATGACACAGCTAAAGAAAATGAGTGATAATATTCATGCCTACAATTCCAAGCTGTTTGTCCAGCTGACCGCCGGATTGGGACGCTCTGCCATACCTGCCATGATTCTGGATAATACCTTTGTTGCACCGAGCGCTACCACGAATCGCTGGGATCCTTCCATTCAGCATCGTGCATTGACTACAGAGGAAATCTATGAGCTGATCAAGGATTTTGCGACCTGTGCCATGCTGGCAAAGATGGGAGGTGCAGATGGTATTGAGGTGCATGCAGTTCATGAGGGTTATTTGCTGGATAATTTCACAATGGAATATTTCAATCAGCGTGAGGATGAGTTCGGCGGCAATCTAATGGGACGACTGCGGTTTCCACTCGCCATATTACAGGCTGTTAAACAGGCATGCGGCAAGGATTTTCCTGTGATATTGAGATTCTCACTCAAGAGCTTTATCCGTGCGGAGCGCCATGGCATCCTGCCTGGTGAATCCTATCCGGAGCTGGGAAGAGATATTGAGGAAGGTCTGCAATTCGCTAAAATACTGACCGAGGCCGGATATGATGCTTTGAATGTGGATGCCGGAAGCTATGATGCATGGTACTGGGCACATCCGCCATTCTTTCAGGATCGCGGCCTGTATCTGCCATTTGCCGAAAAGGTAAAGAAGGTTGTAAAGGTACCGGTGCTGACAGCCGGGCGCATGGGCTATCCGCAGCTTGCCGCCGATGCATTGCAGGAAGGAAAGTGCGACATGGTGGTATTGGGAAGACCACTGCTTGCGGATCCGGAATTTGTTAATAAAATGCGCCAGGGCAATATTCAGGATATCCGCCCATGTCTGTCCTGTCATGATGGCTGCTTTAACCGGGCACACTCGATGCGTCTGATGTCCTGTGCCGTCAATCCGCAATGCAACCGTGAAAAAGAGGCTGCCTTCTGTAAGGCAGAGCATACGAAAAGCTGTCTTGTCATCGGTGGAGGTCCTGCCGGTATGGAGGCCGCAAGAGTTCTGGCACTACGCGGACACACGGTAACACTTGTAGAAAAAGAAAAGCAGCTCGGTGGCATGTATCGCTGGGCAAGTGTTCCGGAATTCAAGGATGATGGAAAGCTGCTGATTTCCTGGTATGAGCATCAGATGGAGCGTCTGAAGGTACAGGTTGAGCTGAACAGTGACGTACAGGCGCAGGATCCACGAATCGAAGCCGCAGATGTCGTAATCTGTGCCACCGGAAGCCACGCTTTCCTGCCGCCAATCAAGGGAATTGAATATGGCGTAACTGCTGTCGATGTATTAAAGGGAGCGGTAACCGCGAAGAAGGAAGCTACGATTATCGGCGGTGGTCTTGTTGGCTGTGAGCTGGCCATCTGGCTCTCCCAGCATGGAAAAAGCGTGCGCATCATTGAAATGGCGGATACGTTGATGTCTACCGGAGCTCCTGCCGATATGAACAAGCAGATGATACTGGAATTACTGGAGCACCATCAGGTTGAAATCCGCTTACAGACAAAGCTGCAGGAAATCCGCGAGCATGAAATCGTGGTTGAGACACAGGGCGCTATACAGGAGCTAGCAAGTGACTGCACGATCCTTGCCCTTGGCTATCGCAGCAATCGTTCTCTGTATGATCAGATTTTGTTGAAGGCAAAGGATATTTATAATATCGGTGACAGCTCGCATCCAAAGGATATCATGGAGGGCATCTGGGATGCCTATGAGCTGTGCTCGCACCTGTAAGCAACAATTCCCTATCCCGATACCTCAGGAGTTTCATCAGCCAAAGGCTTTTATTGAATATTTACATGCATGCTGCCTCTTCTCATAGAAAAACATACAGGTTTCCCTTCTATCAATGTTAGAGAATAAGCACAGGGTATCTTTCACAAGCAAAAAAAAGAATAGTCTTCCGGTTTCGTTTCACCAAAGATGGGTAGAGCTTTTACCCATGAAAGCTAAAAGGAATCAAGTACATCGCTTTAATGATGCTTTGATTCTTTTTTTCTTGTTGCTGATGATATTCAAAAGGAACTATCCTCTTTATCTATTCTTGTTTTAGCGTATCCCTTCGACATATACAACGCTTTAGAAAAAGCCTCTTCCACAGCACGAGGACATACAAAATACAAGAAAAAAAGGTCATGCATTTCAGACCCTTTCCTAAGGCCTTTGCCATACGGCGAAATGAACACAACCTGAATATATCATATGGTGCCGGAGAGGTGAATCGAACACCCAACCTACGCGTTACGAGTGCGTTGCTCTACCATTGAGCCACTCCGGCAGAATAAGGAAATAGCTTTCTCACGAACCGTTTCCCTGAGACCGCGATTATTATACCATCTTTTCTTCCTTATGTACAGAATCAAAAAGAAATTTTTATAAGATTATTTGCTTAATTTCCGCATTTCTTCCTGGCATAGCCATATGCAGCAGCTCTGTGTGGCTGTAATTATTGAACTATGCAGTCACATTTATGTACTGCTTACCTGTCAAGCTGTGCTATCCTATGCTCATAATCACGACGTATTTCCTGGTACATTGCGATTACCGGTGTACAATCGCGCTTCACCGTCTGCAGGATGTGAGGAAGATTGTCACAGGCAATCTGTACGATTCTATCATCCAGATACTGCCCTTCAGCCATTTCCTGTAAAATTTCTTTGATTTTCTCCAAGTCATATGCTTCCTTATAGCTGCGCTTTCCTATGAGAGCGCTGATGATATCCGCAATTGCTACAATGCGTTCGGATGTCGTTAAAGCTTCCTCCTTCAGCCCCAGAGGATAGCCTTTGCCGTTCAGCTTTTCATGATGACGGACAGCGATATGCTCGATTTCCTCATCGACAACACCATGCAGAATTTTCATGGAATATGTCACATGTGACTGCATAACTGCCATGTCCTGCGGACTGAGTCTGCCCGGGAAGTCGAGGATCGTCACCGGTATGGCAACCTTACCGATATCATGCAGCAGGGCTCCGTAATACACCTTTTCTATTTCTGTCGGATGATAATCACATAGCGCCGCAAGTGTTGTGGAAACACTTGTCGTTGTAATGGTATGTGCTACCATATATTCACTGCGGAAATCTATTGCATAGCTGAGCATATGCAGATATGCCTTTCCTTCTGATTCCGTAAACGGTATTTCATCGAAGACCGCTACCTTTACCTCCTGATGCTGCACATAAAGCTGATCCAGCATGTGGCATTGTGCATCTGCGGAAAGGAACAGATCAATCGCCTCCTTACTGAAATAATCCTCCTCGAACTGGCGAAGGAAGGCTTCCACATTTTGAAGCGGTTTCTCAAGCTGATAGACATCCAGGCGATCACAGAGGCTGAGAAGCTGTGACACAAGAAGGTAGGGAATATCATGATCTCTGAGCTTTCTGTAATATATGTGATGATATAGAATGATATCCGCATACGGGCCGAGCGGGGACAGATTTTTCAGGAAAAGATAGCCGTATACGGAATGCTGGTAGATATCCCATGTTTCAAACTGGATTAGCTGCTCGATTTCCTCTGTCTTATAAGCACCGATATCATGAAGAAAGCAGGTCATGACAATATCCCGCAATTCCTTTCCTTTAAAGAGGCCTGCATGACACAGAGTCTGTTCCATCAAAAAAGCCACACGGTAGCCATGATCCACCAGCCGCGCATCCAGTGCATTTAATGTATTTCGTATAATCGGTATCACGTGTTTGTGTTCTATGACCTTCATGTATCCTCCTGTGAATGCAACTGTACCCATTATACTGTACACACCTGGTTTCTACAATAAGTTTCTGTGTGAAAAAAGAGGCAGCTTTTCTCTGCCCCTCTGTATTTAAAACATCTTTGAGAAGAAATTTGAAATCTTATCAAAGAAATCATCCTTTGTTTCTTCCTTTGTTTTCTTTGTTTCCTGTGTGTCTGTCTTTTTTTCCTTTTGCAGCTCTTCTGTTTTATAAATATATTTGACCTTGCTTTCACTGTTTTTCGGTGCACCGCTGAAGGTGTGCTCCTGCTCTGCTTCCTTTACAATTTCATCCTTAATAGCAAGAAGCTGTGTGACATCATCCAGTGACAGGGAAACCTGCTTCTGCATTTCATCAATACCGGTTGTTTTGAATTTGCTCATGCCTGCATGCAGTTCCCCTGTTTTATCCTTTAACAGAGTTGATGCATCATATAGCTGCTGTGCACCGTTACCGAGTCGCAGAACCGCTTTGCAGAGCACCTGCCCCCTGGTCAACACGCTGTAATCCGGATACCAGAGCCTGACTGCCCTTATAAAGCTCGCTACTGCCACCGACTGCCGTTGTCATACTGGAGTCCAGTGTGGAAATTCCCTTTTTCAGTTCTAAGAGAGAGGAGGATTTTTCACTGAGCTGCTGCGTACCCCGGGCAAGCTGCTGTGCTCCCTGTGATGCAGTATTCAGACTTGCTTTGAAACTGCTTAGCTTCGGCAGCATTTCAGCAGCAGAGTCTGCCATGTCGGATAGATTTTTCAGATTTGCTGAATCTGTCTGCAGCTGGGTCAGCTGTTTTTGCAGATTGACCGCAGAAGCTGTAGCCTGCGTTTTATAATTTAATAAGTAGTCATCCGCACTTTTAAGGCTTTTCAGAGCCTGCGCTGCCTCTGCATCCACAACCTCTCCTTTATCATTAAAAGCTTTTTTCTTTAGATATTCTGCAGTTTCTCCCAGTTTTCCTGCTGCGTTATCAACATCTGTGCTTGTGAGTGCAGCCTCCAGATCAGCGGCAGCCTGCGCCACATGTTGCTGATCCTTTTCAAACATCTCCTGTAAAGCAGATACATTTCCTAAACCATCTGTTAAATTTTTCAGCATTTCATCACTCAGGGATGCATTCAGCTCATTGCTTCCATCCTGCAAGCCCTTTGCAAGTGCCTGCATATTCGTATTGATCTCATCAACACCGCTTACCAGTGTACCCAAACCGTCTGTTGCTTTATTCAGCTTGGCAGTTCCCTTCTTCGCCTGATTCATTCCGGTATGCAAATTCTGCAATCCGCTGTACAGCCTGGTTGAGCCGCTCACCAGCTCCTGCGTACCATTCTTTAATGCAGATACACCGTTCGTCAGTGTCGGCACACCATTTACCAGCTCCTGCATTTTACCTTGGAAGGTTGCTGTACCCTCAGAAAGCTGTGAAGTCCCATTCAATAGCTGTGCACTTGCATTGGTCAGCTCATCCAGCCCCTTCGTGAGATCATCCATGGAATTGATATCCTTCAGCTTATCCACCGGCACCTCCGGTGTCATTGCAAACATAATCGGACCAAGCTCAAAATCCTTTGCTTCACAGGTAATGGTGATATCATCCTGCATCGGCAGTTCCTTTGCGCCGGTTACACCGCAGCTTTCCAGCGTATCCTGCAATCCGGGAACACTGATGAAAGCGACCATGGTATTGTTGCCCTCGGAAAGCACCTTACCGTTTTCACACTTCACATTTGAAAAATGATCGGTGGAAAGATCAAGTACACCTGCGCCCATATAAAATGGATGAATGCGTGTCTGTCTGCCATTCACATTCACTGTTTTACTCTGCGTATTTTTCAGTGAAATATGAATTTCCAGCTTACCGCTTTTTCCGATCAGGTCCTTTCCACTGATTTCCTTACCATCCAGCTTATAAGTCACCCTTACCTGTACCGGTAGAGTTTTGGTGCTCGTTCCTTCATAATAAATATCATTGGAATCTGCATTCCAGGTATAGGTCTTTCCGGAAACCTCTGGCTTTTCGTCACTTTTCACATTCTTGACATTGCTGAGGTCCAGCTGTTCCTTTATATTACGAATACCGTTATCGTTGTGCAGCCAGCTGCTTACAATTTCCTGATCGACACTGCCATCACTGTTCAGCATGGCGTAAACTGTTTCATCCTTTACCGTTTCATCATCCTTTGCATACAGCACCATGCCGGAATTAACCAGCAGCATACTCAATGCCGCACACGTTACTGCTTTCACATTTTTCTTCATATGAATACCCTCCTTATTTCAGATTGGCTTTTGGCCAGCCCTTGGTTGTTTTCTCTATCAGCTTATGGAATATAATCAGCATAGCTGGCAGTACCAGCAGAATAGAAAGCATGGAAATCACTGCCCCGCGGGAGATTAGTGTACACAGACTCTTGATTAAATCCATTTTGGAAATAAAGGATACACCGATACATGCGGCGAAGAAGGACAGTCCGGATGTGATAATACTCGGTGCAGATTTTGCTGCCGCTTCCCTCGCGGCCTCTATAACCGTACTGCCGTTGCTGAGTTCTTCCTTATAGCGTGTTGTCATCAGGATGGCATAATCCACCGTCGCTCCCAGCTGAATTGTACCGATGACAATGCTGGCGATAAATGGAAGCGTTGTCCCGGTGAAGAATGGAATCCCCATATTGATACAGATTGCAAATTCGATGGAAGCTACCAGTATAACCGGTAGTGCAAGCGATTTGAAGGTGATAGCGATAATCAGAAAAATCGCGGCAACAGATAAGATATTCACCATTTTAAAATCAATATCCGTCGTAGTAATCAAATCACGGGTCAATGAGCCTTCCCCGGCAATCACCGCATGCTTATCGTATTTATGCAGTATCGTATCTATCTTATTCAGCTGTTCATCCTCTTCATCCGTTGCGGAACGATAGGTGCTGTTGACCAGGATCATCTTTCTGCCGCCATTCTGCAGGATGTTTTTCACTGCTGCAGGCTCTAGCTCATTCGGAATACCGCCGCCAATCAGACTCTCATAGGAAACGACGGAATAAACTCCCGGTAGTTCCTCCACAGAATCACAGATTTCCTTGATTTCATAATTTTCCAGCTTCTCGTCCACCAGTAGGAAATGCGTCGTCGTCATATGGAACTGGTCCTTCAGCTTATTCGTACCGATGACACTTGGAAAATCCTCAGGCATTGTCGCATTCAGATCGTAATAGACATTGGTATGTGCCTGTGCATAAATCATCGGAATGAAGATAACGACAAAGACCACCAGAATTGTTTTATAATGTCTTGTCAGAAAGCCCGGAAGCTTTTTCGGTTCCTTTAAAAGGATCGGGTGCTTCCATTTCTCAATATATTTATCGAACAGCATCAGCAGCGCGGGCAGGATGATGATAGTCGATAATACGCCGAATACAACACCCTTTGCCATAACGATACCGATATCCCTGCCCAGGGTCAGCTGCATTGCGCATAATGCCAGAAATCCAGCGACAGTCGTTATAGAAGAGCTGGTGATGGAGGTGAAGGTAGCCTGTATCGCATTTGACATGGCTTCATCACGATCACTGCTTTTCTTTTTTTCCTCCTGATAGCGGTGCAGCAGGAAGATGGAGTAATCCATCGTGACACCCAGCTGCAGGACCAGAGCCAGTGCCTTGGTGATATAGGATATCTGTCCCAGAAAGACATTGGTTCCGAAGTTGTAGACGATTGGGAAAACGATTCCCAAAACGAAGACAAACGGTGCTATGGAGGACTCCAGCCCCATAAACAATACAATCATACACAGGATGATGGCAGTTACGGCATACAGCGGAGTTTCCTCGTTCATCAAATCCTTGGTATCCTCAGTGATGGCGGAAAAGCCGCCCAGATAGCATTCACGATCGGCATAGCCCTTGATGGTTTTAATGGCATCCATCGTACGCTGGGATGAGGTTTCCTCCTGAAATGTGATTACCATCAGTGTTCCCTTATCAGAATACAGCATCTCACGAACATCCTTTGGCAGTATCTCCTTGGGAATGCTGATATCCAGAACATCATCTCTCCACAGGACATCCTTAACGCCGTCAATCGCCTTGATCTCCTTTTTTAATTCCGATACATTCTTATCCGGCATATTCTCAACGACCAGCATACCGGTGCTCGCCAGATTGAAGTCATCACTCAGTGACTTCTGTCCGATCATGGACTCGGCATCCTGTGGCAGATAGCTCAGCAGGTCATAATTTACTTTCGTACGCGCATATCCGATAACACTGGGTATCAGCAGCAGTACGGCAACAAGCAGAATCAGATTTCTTTTCTTTACAATAAAATCAGAAAGCTTCTTCATACATTTCATCTCCAATCTTGTTTATGATCGTTCGATCATTTTGCGAATCGTAGTAAACAGCATTGGCTTCAGCTGTTCGATATCGTCCGGCTGATGCAGCACGATTGCAGTATAGCACAGGGTAGAAACAAGCTCTAAAATCATAAACAGCAGCTGATAGGCTTCACTTCGGGTATACCCGAGTGTTACCAGAAAGTCACAGTAGCTGTTCATATGCACTGCCACCTCATAATTGTCATCCTCCTTCAGCTTTCCGCCAACAAGATTCCAGGACAGGTTTTTCTGAATAAGCTTGATAACCTCCGGATGTCTGCAGAAATAGGCGATGACATGGTCGATCAGAAAAATCAGTTCGTCAATTTTATCATCAATTCTTTGCCGCTTGGCTTCAAGGAGTGCGTCGTTAATGATCGAGGAGCTTTCCTTTACGATGAGATGATTGATCAGCTGCACCTTGTCATGAAAGTAAAGGTAGAACGTACCCTTGGCAACTCTCGCTTTTTGGGCGATCTGATCAATGGAAATCTGATGCACCTCATTGCAGGAAAACAATGCAAGTGCGGCTTCTTCAATCCGTTTCTTTTTCTCACTCTTGTTCAATAGTACCTTGTTCTTCATATGCTTCTCTCCCGTTTTCGCTGAATGACGATTCGTCATTTTTTTCTAACCGATGAAAAGGATATTGCAAAAATGACGATTCGTCAATAATTTATATGCGGCTTTGAAGCAGGTTCTCTATACAATTTCTGATTTTTGTCTAAATGCTTAACATTTGTTTTTCTTATGACCTATTTTTCATCGTACCTTACAGTGGCTTTATCTGGAGGTGTTTGCTTTTGTGCGTGAACATCTCCAGCTTTGATTTTCACAGCTCATAAATGACTGAAACCAGATAGCAGCTAATAAAAGGATTAAGCAGATATTCTTTCATTCACGATAAAAACACTAGTAAGCACAAAAATCATTTAATATAAAAATGTTTCTTTTTTAGGAGTTTCATCCTTTTTCCACGTATGTAATAGTGTAAAGCATAGGACTGCATAGGAAGTGATACCTATGCTTACAAAAGATGTAATCGGAAACAAAGAAATAAACGTGGAGGTGCAGGAACGGCTAACATATGATAACGATATTTTTTAAGTTTGCTCTTGGTTCGGAGGATGATGATGCTGCGTTTATCTGTAACACCGTTATTAAACGAGTGACAGGGATTCCCCCTAGGGAGAGCACTGTATTGAACCTCAGTCTGGATCCGCTATCATCAAAAAGAAAAAAATGGTATAGGACCTCCGTGTAAAGAGCATGAAACAGAAAAATGCATGTTTTCATTACAAATTGCTTCTTTGAATCAGGTTTATACTATTCATATAGACTGTAGCCAGTAACAAATAAATACAAATATTATGATTTCACAAAAAAAGTAATTGCAATTTAAAATCATTCATGGTATT
>OBWK01000892.1_pt1 | contig 10875 bp, 9 predicted proteins | sample 1495251 | NCBI WGS metagenome assembly OBWK01 (sample SAMEA2580065, study PRJEB22360) | human gut metagenome | biome: human gut; feature: human-associated habitat; material: faeces | place: Denmark | collected 2008/2010 | reverse complement strand
CACCCGCTAAAATAATACCTTTACGCGTTTTCATTTCATCATTCCTTTTAATTCATCTTGCTCCACCATCACGAACAAGATGCAAAAACTATTAAATTGCTGTAGTCGTAAATAATTCGTTGAGCATTCGTTTCACGCCAACCTGCCAGTCAGGCAAGACAAGCGCAAAATTCTGCTGAAATTTTTCTGTATTAAGGCGAGAGTTATGTGGACGACGAGCTGGTGTAGGATAGGCTGTTGTTGGTACTGCCTTGAGCTTGTTGAGTGCAAGGGGAATACCTGCTTTTCGTGCCTCTTCAAAAACCAGCGCAGCATAATCGTGCCAGGTTGTGGTACCACTGGCTACCAGATGGTACAAGCCTGCGACTTCTGGTTTATTCAGTGCCATACGAATTGCATGTGCCGTACAATCAGCCAGCAGTTCAGCACCTGTTGGTGCACCAAACTGATCGTTAATGACAGCTAATTCTTCGCGCTCTTTTGCCAGACGTAACATTGTCTTGGCAAAATTGTTTCCTTTACCTGCATATACCCAGCTGGTACGAAAAATAAGGTGCTTCGCACAATGCTCTTGTAATGCTTTTTCTCCAGCTAACTTGGTTTCACCGTAAACATTTAGTGGTGCGGTTGCATCAGTCTCCAGCCATGGAGTGTCGCCATTTCCAGGGAATACGTAGTCAGTTGAGAAATGAATTACCCAGGCCCCAACTTCATTAGCCGCTTTTGCAATTGATTCAACGCTGGTCGCATTGAGTAATTGTGCAAATTCGGGTTCTGACTCAGCTTTATCTACTGCGGTATGAGCCGCAGCATTAACAATAACATCTGGGCGAATTTTTTTGACGGTTTCAGCCACACCTTCTGGGTTGCTGAAATCGCCACAATAATCAGTGGAGTGAACATCAAGAGCAATCAAGTTACCCAGAGGAGCAAGAGAACGCTGTAGTTCCCAACCTACCTGCCCTGTTTTGCCGAAAAGGAGGATATTCATTACTTGCGGCCCTCATAGTTCTGTTCAATCCACGATTGATAGGCACCACTTTTCACATTATCAACCCATTTTGTATTGGACAGGTACCATTCCACTGTCTTCCGAATCCCGCTCTCAAACGTTTCCTGCGGTTTCCAGCCCAATTCGCGGCTAATCTTCTCAGCATCAATCGCATAACGGCGATCGTGTCCCGGACGATCGGCAACATAAGTAATTTGCTCACGATAAGATTGCTCTTTCGGTACAATCTCATCCAACAAATCACAAATAGTCAGCACAACATCGATGTTTTTATTTTCGTTGTGTCCGCCAATGTTATAAGTTTCACCCGCTTTACCTTCGGTTACGACGGTATATAACGCACGCGCATGATCTTCAACATACAGCCAATCGCGAATTTGATCTCCTTTGCCATAAATAGGTAATGCCTTACCTTCCAGAGCATTAAGAATTACTAGTGGAATCAATTTTTCCGGAAAGTGATAAGGACCATAGTTATTCGAACAGTTAGTCACAATGGTCGGTAAACCATAGGTACGTTTCCACGCGCGAACTAAATGATCGCTGGATGCTTTTGATGCGGAATAAGGACTGCTTGGCGCGTAAGCTGTCGTCTCAGTAAATAAGGGTAATTCTTCTGTATTATTTACTTCATCTGGATGAGGCAAATCACCATAGACTTCGTCAGTAGAAATATGATGAAAACGGAAGCTATTTTTCTTGTCGCTATCAAGAGCAGACCAGTAATTGCGAGCGGCTTCCAAAAGGACATAAGTACCAACAATATTGGTTTCAATAAATGCCGCAGGGCCTGTAATTGAACGGTCAACATGGCTTTCAGCAGCCAGGTGCATCACTGCATCCGGCTGATGCTGAGCAAAAATCCGTGCCATTGCAGGAGCATCGCAAATATCCGCATGTTCAAAAACATAGCGTTCAGAATCAGAAACATCAGCAAGTGATTCCCGGTTTCCGGCGTACGTTAATTTATCGACATTAACAACACTATCCTGCGTATTATTTATAATGTGACGAACTACAGCTGAACCAATAAATCCTGCGCCACCAGTAACAAGTATTTTCACTTAATTTATTCCATATTACTTCAGAGCATGCTGTGAAATAAGCGGCTCTCAGTTTGATTAATAGAGGTATTAATGCACGCTACCGCCCCTGGCTTTACAGCTACCAGAGCACTGCATGCATGCCTATGATGTGACGAGCGTTACCCACTCGCGCTAAACCCGAAAAATTCAAACGCTAATTGTCTTACCAATCCGCTCTGGAAACAAGGAAAATCCTGGAAAACTTTGAATAAAACCCTACTGCTAACTCGTTGTTATTCCGATGGTTTATATAAAACAACGGCAGGAATATTCGCAACAAATTACTTTTGCTGCGAATCTTCACTGCCGTTATAATTTTCTTATCAACCGTTACATCCGGTCAGATTTTCATTATTCGCTTAACAGCTTCTCAATCCCTTTACGGAACTTCGCCCCTTCTTTCAGGTTGCGTAGGCCATACTTCACAAACGCCTGCATATAGCCCATTTTTTTGCCGCAGTCGTAACTGTCGCCGGTCATCAGCATTGCATCAACGGATTGTTTTTTCGCCAGTTCGGCAATAGCATCAGTCAGCTGAATACGTCCCCATGCACCAGGCTGAGTACGTTCCAGTTCCGGCCAAATATCGGCAGAAAGCACATAGCGACCTACGGCCATGATGTCTGAGTCCAGCGTCTGCGGCTGATCCGGTTTTTCGATAAATTCAACAATGCGGCTGACTTTACCTTCACGATCCAGCGGCTCTTTAGTCTGAATGACGGAGTATTCAGAGAGGTCACCCGGCATACGTTTTGCCAGCACCTGGCTGCGGCCCGTTTCGTTGAAACGTGCAATCATGGCAGCAAGGTTGTAACGTAGCGGGTCGGCGCTGGCATCGTCGATCACAACGTCTGGCAGTACCACGACAAATGGGTTGTCACCAATGGCAGGTCGCGCACACAAAATGGAGTGGCCTAAACCTAAAGGTTCGCCCTGACGCACGTTCATAATGGTCACGCCCGGCGGACAGATGGACTGTACTTCCGCCAGTAGCTGACGCTTCACGCGCAGTTCAAGAAGAGATTCTAATTCATATGAGGTGTCGAAGTGGTTTTCGACCGCGTTCTTGGACGCATGAGTCACCAGGAGGATTTCTTTGATCCCTGCAGCCACAATCTCGTCAACAATGTACTGAATCATTGGCTTGTCGACGATCGGTAGCATCTCTTTGGGTATCGCCTTAGTGGCAGGCAACATATGCATCCCAAGACCTGCTACCGGTATAACTGCTTTTAAATTCGTCATTCTTTTCCTACCTCTAAGTGGCTGATAGTGCGTAAATTATTGCCATAGGTTAGCCAAACGTTATGGCTCTATACCAAAGCTTAGCTCCGCATAACTTTGATTAAACCTTACGATAACACTACACACCATCAGCATCTGGGTTACTCGGATTACTCGGAAATCCACATACTGATAATTTAATCAGTACCTCTTTCCGAATAATCGTAGTCCAACCTGGTCCTTTTTTCTCTGACTCGTCTGCATTACTCAGAAACAAACGTTATGTCGTCTTTTTTGGCATGGACGAATTCATACTGCAGAGTTCGATCCAGACCTTGCGACAGCGTATACGGTGCCACAAAACCTGAAGAATGCACTTTCGTTGCGTCAAACTGTGTTGTTGCGCAGAATTTTTTCACGCGCACAGAGCTGATAGCGTATTTTTTGCCCGTAATTTTGCTCAGGATATCAAAGCAATATCCACCCAGCATTCCTAGTGGGTAAGGCAAGTGCATAGAAGGGATCTTTTTGTTCAGGCTTTGTTCAACTTCAGCAACCAACTGGTTCATGTTCAGGTCTGGCTTATCAACGTAGTTATAAACCTCATAACCTGCGGCAACATTCTTCAGTTTGTACTTGATAAACTCAACAATGTTTCCAACATAAGCCATAGACTTATAGTTAGTCCCTGCGCCCACCATCATAAACTTGCCGCCAGCGATCTGTTTCAGCAAGTTATAGACGTTACCGCGGTTGCGTTCACCGAAGATAACGGTAGGACGGATGATGGTTAATGAACGTTCCGTTGGTGCTTTGTTATACCATTCACGCAGTACTTCCTCTGCCTGCCACTTACTTTTGCCGTAGTGGTTGAAAGGATCGTGTGGATGGTTTTCGTCAGGGTTGTGTTTGTTCAAACCATAAACAGCAACTGAACTGGTAAAGATAATATTTTTAACGCCATTTTTTTCCATGGCCGCCAGCACATTGCGAGTGCCCTGAACGTTGACATCATAATAGAGAGAAGTAGGGCTGACGTCATCGCGGTGTTCCGCTGCCAGCAGCACAACAGTGTCAAAACCGACTAACGCCTGGTCGAGTGCCTGTTGATCGCGAACATCGCCAATCTGTGTGATTTCTGGATAAAAGTGGCTTTGCTGTTTGTCCAGGTTCTTGATATTAAAGTCAGCAATTGCCGTTTCAAGTAGTCGGGTTCCTACGAATCCGGAAGCTCCTATGAGCAAAACGTTATCGTTCATAAATCACTTTAGTCTGGTTGTTACGTAAGAAACACAAGATAAAGATGAGTACCTTCCCTGAGTAGTCAATGCTGCCCAGTCCCAGCTTTAACAGTTAGTGTGAGGATTATAATCTTTTAGAACATTATATCCAGTAAGTTTATGAATGGTCGCAAATCTACTCCCTCCGTTCCGGCAATCTAAAGTTAATCTTCTCCACATTAACAATATGGTGATTAATCCTGTCGATATCGACGGAGCTTTGCCCTTTTTCATTCACTGCATGAATATTCGTGAGTGAAAGCAGCGTTTTACGCTTTGCCATAAAAACGCCTCGAACGTCTTTGCGCATGTCGAAGTTCATGCTCAATGCGGGTCCAACAGAGGATTCCTGCATCACATTGATATTTCGCATAAAAAGGTGTTGCGGTTTATTGTGTAGCTCAAGCGACGCAGGCTTCATCTCAATGTTAGTCAGCGCCACAAAGGAGACAGCATTCCCGGCGGAGATTTGGATGCCGCGCAATTTATAAGCAAGATGAGTATTATCCAGTTGAATATCATTCACTCGGAAATTCTGCGGTATCGAGAGATATTTGCCTTTAATTACCCCATAGCCAATTAACATCCCGGCACTATTAATCATTTCAATATTATCAATCACAAAGTTGTCACAACCATAAATAGCAACTGTGGCGTTATCAATACCTGCTTTCTTACTGAAATCCGGCGTGATATTACGAGCTTTGATATTACGGATAACAAAATGTTTACCATTTTCAACATGGATCAGTTGCCGACAATCTGATCCCGTGATATTCGCCACGACAAAGTTTTTCACTGCCTGGTTTTCCGGATAATTATTATCGTAGGTACTTCCCGCAAGGCCTATGCCAATGCCCCAGTTGATTTTGCCGTTAGTACAGTTGATGCGCTCGATCACATGGTCGGAGATCAAAATATCACTGTCGTTAATTGCCACGTTCCATTCAATGGCGTCGCCCTGTAAGTCGCTGAACTTACAATTGGTGATATTGGCACCGATAATCTGGTTATGAAATCCCTGGCGTAAGATGGCGTAGTTAGCGTGGCTAACGGTGAGGTTATCGATGGTCAGGTTGCGCATGACCCGTTTGTTTTTGCCGCCGATATAGATCTGCGTCACCGGGCCAAAGCCGCTCATCACCAGCCCTTTGATGGTGCAGTCAGAACCACGCACATCCAGGGTGATGTTATGTATACTGCCGCCCTCCCCCCCTGTCACCTGGCTGCCGTCCTGTAAGACAAATCGCCCTCTGCCGTTGCCGCGCAGGCTTCCAAGGATGTGTAACGTTTTACCTGCAGGAATGAAGATGCCGGTGTTGATATTGTCGCAAACCAATCCGGCGGGCACGACGACCGTTTGCCCTTCGCTGAAGGCTTGTTTAAATGAGGCGATCCAGTCGTGAGGGTTGTAGTCGTTAATGTTAACGCTTTGCCGGGCAGGAAGTGCACGGGCGAAAGGGGTATGGAGGAAGGCAAGCGCCGAGCTTGCCGTCAGGAAGGTGCGTCGGGAGAGTTTTTTAAATGGCATGCGTTCTCCTCTATAAAGCCTGCAGCAAGCTGGCGAGTTCTCGATTGATCACCTGCTGGTTAAAATCGTGTTCGACTTTTTCGCGCGCACGTTTGACGACCGGAGCCAGTTCGTCGGTGTCCAGTTGGCTAAACGCCGCCAGTCGTTGCGCCAGTGCGCGAGCATCGTTCTCAGGCACCAGCCAGCCGGATTTATCGGCCTCCACCAATTCCGGTATTCCGCTATGCATACAGAGTAGAAACCACCGGAATGCCGACCGCCATCGCTTCCATTAGCGCCACCGGAATACCTTCCATATCGCCATCCGCACCCGTTACCGAAGGCAGCAGGAAGACATCCGCGTCGTCGAGCATCGCTTTCACTTCGTGGCTCGGTTTAAAGCCCGGCATCTCTACCACATCTTCCAGTTGATATTGTTCGATGAGGGTGCGCAGGCGTCGTTCCCACGGGCCAATACCGAGGATACGATAGCGAAATGCCACGCCCTGCTCTTTCAACTGACGGCAGGCTTCAATCGCCACATGCAGGCCTTTTTTCTCGGTTAAGCGTGCGACGGAAATGATTTCCAGCGGCGTTGCGGGCGCTTTCACCGGACGCGGGCTAAAGCGCGTCATGTCCACGCCCATGCGCGATACGGCGATTTTTTCCCTCGGGCATCCCATTTTTTGCAGCCTTCCGGCCCACAGATCGCTGATCGGTAGCATCAGGTCGCCACGGCGGAACAGTTGCTGATATTCGGGAGTGTAGTGGTTGAGCACTTCCCGACTGGAGATATCAATGCCGTGGAAGATAGTAGCGATTTTGCCGCGAATGATACCCAGTTCCCGTAGTTTTGCTGCGATTACCCCCGCAGGGCCAAAATGAGCGATAAAGACATCGGCATAAAATGGTGTTGCGACCTGGCCGCAAATGGCAGACAAAATCAGGTTCCGCGACTCAGCGCCATAGCGTTTGAGGTTGAGCGCCTGCCAGGTATTTTTACGATGAATGCCGCGTAAGGTCTGGCTGGCGCGGTGGCGCAGTTTCGCCACTTTGCCCGTAGGTTCGTCCTGTAACCAGCGGGTTCTGGCAGCAAGGTTGTATTTCGTCCATGCCGCGTGGGTGTTTTGTGTGTCGCCTTTTTGCAGCGCGACAATCTCCACCTCAAATCCCATATCAATAAACGCGGTAATTTGATTGAGGACGAAGGTTTCCGACGACAGCGGAAATTTCAGTAAAAAGAAGCCGACCTTCATTTCACCTCCCCGATGCGTTCAAGCACAGATTTCACCATCTGCATTCCCGTCTGACGTTCGCGACTGACAGCTTCGTTAAGTCGTGCGTTCAGCGCCGGAAGCTGACCTAAGGTATCCGCAACCATCGCTTGCAGGCTGCCGTCCAGTAAATGACGGATATCAATTGCCATCTCTGGCAGCCCCAGCTGCTGCATGATCCCGGCGGATTTATGTTCATAGTTGATGGCAATCGCCGGAGTAGCAAAGTTCATTGAGATAATAGCGGAGTGCAGACGCGTACCAACGGTGAGTTCACAGGCACCGAGAATTTTGCCCATTTCCAGATCGTTAAGTTCATCCATCACTACGTGGTAACGGGCAGGATCGCTGATATGCTGGCGCAGGTTGAGCGCCACCATGCGGTCGTCTTTGTTATAGCTGTCGATGCCCGTACAGGTGGAGAGCGCAATCACCTGATACCCTTCATCGAGAATGCGATTGACCACCCCGGCAAAGGCTTTTTCATACGCTTGTTGGGTGGTGCCGAGACGTTTGTCAAACGGTGCCAGTTCGCGCAGGGTAATGGCCACCGTTTTCTGTTGTGCGGCAACGTCCAGCCAGTGTTGAACGGCATAGCTGGCGGTGAAGTCTTCGGTGTGGTGATCGACCAGCCACGCGGTATCGACGCCATGTTCGACTTTTGCGGTGGTGATATTGCTGCGTTTCATCAGTTCAAGGCTGACCGATTCGCGCAGGATCAGCGCGTCGCAGTGACCGAATACGTAGTTCGCCAGTTGGTTAAATTGCTCATCCTGGAACGGGCCGACGCTGTGACCAATCATAAACAGCGGCTTTTTCGCCATAAACGTGCAAAGCGCATGTTCAAACTGCGGAACGCCGTAGAGATCGACAAAAAACGATCCGCCGACCTGAATAATGGCGTCGTAACCTGACAGCAGGCGCACGAAGTCGGTGAATCCCTGGGCGATGGCGATATTACGCAGCTTGCCAGTGTCGGTGACGCGTGAGAGCAATACCTGGTGCTGGTAGCGGCGACGGAGAACTTTTTTAACGCGCCCAACCACGCCCGCCGCGCTGTTGTGTTGTTTCATTTGCAGGAACAGCGGATCGCCCATTACCGGACGGTTGAGCAGCCAGGAAGAACTGACCGGATAGCGACTCATCACGTCCACTTCGGCGTGTGGATTGAGGATGTTGATGGCATCAAGTAAGCCGCGCAAGATGGCGCTGTCGCCGCGATTGCCGCAAGTGTGGTTGCCCAGAATAAGTAATTTCATTTTTTCCTCATAAATTTGATGCCAGGTGAGGCTATGTTTGTTGTGTTCGTTGCCGGAACCGAAAACAGCCATTCACCCCGCCCGTAAAAGCATTTTCATTTTTTCGCTGCGACAAAACTGACGCTTTACTTCCACCACCAGCGGATGGCGCGACAGCACAATCATCACCACAAACGCCAGCACGCCCGCGGCTATTTGCACCGCCAGCAGCATCCCCAGCGCCAGTTGCCCTTTCAGTACAATGCCCAGCGCAGAACTAACCACCAGCGTCGGCAGCGAGAGATAAAACGGCAGCCACAAACTCAGGATGTACTGGCGATAACTGGAACCGAGCACCGGTTTAATCATCACGAAATAGCTCAGAATGGTGTTGATAATCTGCACAAGCAGGAAACCGAGCGTGACGCCGATTGCGCCCGCCATCTGCCCACCAATGATGATTGCCGGAATAAACAGAAAGGTTTTGAATACGTTGAATTTAAAGCTGATATCGACCCGCGCTTTCGCCATCAGCAACGAACCAATCGGGTTACCCACGGAGCGCAGTAGCCCCACAATACACAGCAATTGCAGCACCGGAATAATGCTGCTCCACTTTTCGCCAAATACCAGCGGTACAAAGTTATTCGACACCACCATTAGCCCCAGCAGCGCCGGAAAGTTGATAATCCCCACTACCGACAGCAGCTTGTAGAAGTTGACGCGCAGCTTTTCTGTATCGTCCTGAATTTTTGCAAACGCCGGAAACAACACGCGGGTGATGATCGGGTTCAGTTTCATCGGCGGTACAACGGCCACGTTGTACGCCAGGTTGTATCCCCCTGCCACGCCCGCACCGAGAATACGCGCCAGCACGAGTGTTGAAAGGTTGGTGTTGAGATAGTTGATGATGCTGTCAGCCGTCAGCCAGGCACCAAAGCGTAAGTTCGGTGCCACCGACGCCAGCGAGAAATGCAGACCGGGGCGATAAATTTTGCGGCCAAAGTAGCCAAACAGCAGCGTTCTCACCGCACTATTGACCAGATAACCGAGAATCGCGGTCATCGCCAGCGGCCAGAAATGGGCGCTAACCACTGTAAAAGTGAAGCCCGCCAGCTGGTTTCGATCATGCCGATTTTGTTGAACTCCAGCTCCTTTTGCATCAACGCGCGGAACTGTTGCCCGTGGGGGATCACCACAAACGCCAGCGACAATGTTTTAATCAACGGTGCCAGGTCCGGGTTATTCAACACGTCACCGATGAGATCACTCAACAAAAACACCGCCACGCACACCACAAGCCCCAGCCCAACGTTCAGCCAGTACAGCGTGGTGAGTTCAAGGTGGCTGATTTCTTTTCGCTGAATAATGGAGTTAGCGATACCGAAGTCAGAAAGCGTATCTGCCAGCGCAATGATCACCAGCGACACAGTCAGCAAACCGAACTGGTGGTTATCTATAATCCGCGCCAGCACAGTCATTTGCACCAGACCGAGGCCGATGATGATCACCGTGGCAATCGCCGACCACTTCGCGCCGCTGATGGTTTTTTCACGTAAGCTCATATCAATATGCCGCTTTGTTAACGAAACCTTTGAATACCGTCAGGAAAACGATTTTGATATCGAACCAGACGCTCCATTCGCGGATGTACTCAAGGTCGAACTCGACGCGTTTTTCCATTTTCTCCAGCGTGTCGGTTTCGCCGCGCCAGCCGTTAATCTGCGCCCAGCCGGTAATGCCCGGTTTCACTTTATGGCGCAGCATGTAGCCTTCAATGAGCTGGCGATACTGTTCGTTATGCGCCACCGCATGCGGACGCGGACCGACAATCGACATCCCCCCGGTCAGCACATTGATAAACTGCGGCAATTCATCCAGCGAGGTGCGGCGCAGAAAATTCCCCACTTTGGTGACGCGCGGATCGTTCTGCGTCGCCTGGGTCACCACTTTGTCGTTCTCCATCACTTTCATGGAACGGAACTTCCACACTTTGATCGGCTTGCCATCCATGCCGTAGCGAGTCTGGCGGAAAATAACCGGCCCCGGTGAGCTCAGTTTCACCGCCAGCGCAATACAACACAGCACCGGGGAGATCAGCAGCAGGATAAGCGTCGCCAGCACAATGTCTTCTGCACGTTTTATCAGGCGGTTAACCCCGGAAAGCGGCGTGTCATACAGCGGCACCACCGGTATGCCGTTCATCTCTTCGAGGCGTGAATGGAGAATGTTGAAGGTAAAAACATCGGGGA
>OBWK01000887.1_pt1 | contig 11018 bp, 2 predicted proteins | sample 1495251 | NCBI WGS metagenome assembly OBWK01 (sample SAMEA2580065, study PRJEB22360) | human gut metagenome | biome: human gut; feature: human-associated habitat; material: faeces | place: Denmark | collected 2008/2010 | reverse complement strand
TTCAACTTTTTCTTTCAATAAATATCATAGATTACTTTACTATTTAATTTTAATTGTAACCGTCTTGCTCTTTCCGCTTCCATCCACTGCTCTTGCTGTGATCTTCACGGATTTTTTCTTTCCAGCTTTGTATGTTGTTACGGTTCCTTTGGAAGAAACTTTCGCATATTTTGTATTGCTGCTTGACCATTTTAAAGTTCTATTTGCCCCTGAAGATGCGCTTGTTTTTCCTTTCAGATATAACTTCTTACCAGCTTTTACTGATTTAACTCCAGAAATGTAGACTTTCTTTACAATACCTTTCTTGACATAGATCTTATATGATGCTTTCTTACCACTTCCGTCTTTGGCTGTCGCTGTGATCGTTACTGTTTTTCCACCCATTTTCTTCTTCGTTGTAACGACACCGCTGCTGCTGACTGTTGCAACTTTGGTATTGCTTGATTTCCATGTAACACCTTTATTGTATGCATTGGATGGTGTTACGGTCGCCTTTAATGTTACTTTCTTACCAGTTGCGATCTTGTTAGATGTTGTTGTTGCGATCGTGATCTTGCTGACCTTGATATTTTCTACTGTTACGATGCAGTACATTACATTTCCGTCAGATGTTATTGCCGTAATAATTGCTTTTCCTGCAGTCTTGGCTGTTAATTTACCTGCTGCATCAACTGTTACAACTGCTTCGTTAGAAGATGTCCATTTTACTGTTCCAATTGAAGCTGTTGCATAATCTGGTAAATATGTAATCTTCAGCTGTTCTGTCTTGCCTGGATTTAATGTTACAAATGTTTTGTTTAATACAACTGCCTGTGTAGGAATCTTACCTGTTTCATCTGTTGTGTAAACTTTGATCGTTTTTGTTGTTGTTCCAGCTTTTAATGTCAGTGTTGCCATCTGACCTTTTATTCCGGCTTTGATCTTATCGCCAACAGTTACTGCATTTGAAGAGGATGTGATCGTACATGCTTCTTTACTATCTACGAATACACCTTTTGTAAGCTGCTGTATCGTTAATTCCTGTCCTTCTTTTAGATACAAGCTGTCACTTAAGAATGACATTCTTGTCGCTGTGCTTGCTGTTGTTGGCAGATATAATGATTCTAACTGTGCTTTCAGGTCATTTAATGCTGTAAAATCTGTCACAGCTGTTCCTCTTAAATAGAGTGTCTTTAACTGTTTTAAATTCTTTATGAAACTGATGTCTGTGATGTTTTTGTTGTTTTCGAGGTCGATCTTTGTGCAATTAACTGCTTCGGATAAACCTGCTAAATCTGCATTCGTCAGATCTTTATTTTCTAAATTAATAGATTTTACATTTTTGATCTCTTCTGTTGAGATCATTCCATCATTATTTGCATCTGCATCTAATGCATCGTAAACTTTGTAATTTGTCAATGGAATGATATCTTTTCCTACTGCTGCAACCTGAATCTCAATCGTTGCTGTATATGTCTTTCCTGCTCTTGCTACTACCGCTTCTAACGTTGCTTTTCCTGCTGCTTTTGGTTCCAGATAGTATGTCTTTGTTCCATCCTGCGCTGTTTCTGTGCGGATATTTAAGATCTTTGTATATTTTGATGTGATCGTTACTACATCATCTTTTTCCAGATTATTTAACTTGATCTGTTTCTTAAATGCTCCTACACTTACATTTGGATCATTTTTATCAAACTCTGGTGTTGTTGCACTTTTGGCTGTCACATTTACTGGAATCGTTGCAAATACTGTTGGTGTTGTTGTGCTCTCAACTTTTAAATTCGTCGTTCCTGCTTCTGCTGTATCCACTGCTTCCAGACTTATGGTTCCATCTGTCTGAACCTGGATTGATTTTAATTTTGCTGTTGTTCCTGCTGCTACTTCCTCAGAATACTTAACATCTTTGCATCCTTTTAAGATTCCTTTTGGAAGAATAGGATCATTTGTTTTGGCTCCTTTTTCTACTGTGATCGGATCTTTCTTGATCAACGCAATTCTGTCTGCTGTGGAAACCTTTGTATCTTCCAGATTGATTTCCTTTAGATTCGTCATAGATTTTAATGCATCAATCTTACTTACATTTGTATTCTTGCTTAAATCTAATTTTTCACAACCAGTTGCATACTGAAGATATGCTACTTCTGTATCTGTCAGACCTTTGTCAGAAAGATTGATCTCTGTCTTCGCTGCTAAGTCTGATTTGGTAAGCACACCTTCTTCCTTTCCACTAAATACCTGATACATTGTTTGTGAGGTAAATGGAATAACATTATCATCTTTGCTTAAATTAAATTCAAGCTGAGCACTTACTCCATCTAATGGCTTTTTATTCTTCTCAAACGTTGCTGTTACAGTAACTTTTCCGCTGTCTTTTAATGCGATCGGCATATACTTCACAACTTCTGTTCCATCTGCTTGTTTGAAAGTCTTTTGTTCAATCTTTAATGCTGGATCAGAAATATTGAAGTTGACTTTATCAAAGTCTTTTGCCTGAGTTCCCTGGAATTCATAATACTTGAAACTTCCCATTGTTACATTCTGGGATTCTGCCGCAAATGAAATTCCACTTGTAACTGTTGGTGTGGTTGTACCTTCCTGTGTCACCGCTGCCTGATTCCCCTGATCTGCTGTTGCCGCCATTACCGTAAATCCGTTGACCGGTATCATGGATATGCTGAGCAGACATGCTAACAGTTTCTTTCTGCTCTTACCATTTAAGTGGCTGAATACTTTCCATCCTTTTTGCATGAAATTCGTCCTCCTTTTCTTCATGTTTGGATCTGCATATTGCTTTGTTTATTATAACACTTTTTTGTGTAGAATGCATAAAAGAGTGATCGATCTGATCACTCTTTTAGCGCATTTTGGGCATTTATTTAATCTTCGTCTTCACTCACATGATAATATTGGATTTGGTAACTATATGTTATATCATCTTTACATTTTAGTACTAAATATGTTCCATCATCTTGAGTTTTTATTTCCCCAGACAACACTTTTTCTCCATATGAAAATTTTAGTTGTCCTATTAATTCTTCTAATGTATTTGCCGTTCCCCATAATTCAATGTAATATTCGTTATCTTCTTGATAATTATCCCATTCAGTTAATATTCCATCTGGTCCACTGATATCATTTACTCTATATTCTCCTGAATAATAAATATCACATCTTATATTATAACTTCTTGTCTCTTTTGTCTCTTTATCAGTAATAACATATTTATAATCACCGTCATCTGTTTTTATTACTTCTCCAGTAATAGTATCTGACTTAAATTTAACATCCAGATACTTATCAAAGATTTCTTTTACGTCATTATTAACATTTTGGACATCCACATAAATTGTACTGTAAGTAACCCAACAATCATCTATTGTTACTTCACTTTGTTCTTTCGCTGTAATACTATCAACTGCTAAAGAACCATAATCATAATAATAATAAATATCATATGTTACCGTACCACCATATTCTGAACTTAATGTGATACTACCATCATTTTCATCATCTACAGTTAGTTCATGCTTCGTAACATCATCACTGAATTCAAATTTCAATGAGTCTTTAATATCATTCAGAGATTTTGCTTTTCCATAAATTGTAATGTAATTTTCATCATCTTCGTCCATTTCTATAGATGTTACTCTATTATCACTACTTGTCACATTTTTTATGTATATATCGCTTGTGTCTACCATCACATTCAGACTATATGTTCTTGTGGATCCATCTGTATCTGTCACGATCATTACATTACCATCATTTTCATCTTTTTGGATTTTATATGTTACTCCAGAACCTTCAAATTCAGGTTTGATCGTTTTTAAGACTTCTTCTTTTGACAAATCCGTATGTTTCATCCATAAATCGATGCTATTATCTTCGTCATAAATTTCGTAATCCCGCACGTTTTCATTTTTCTCAAATGAAGTAATATATTTGTTACCATAATCTATAGAATATTGCATTCTATATGTTCTTTGATTGCCTTTTCCGTCAGAAATCTCAATGATCCAATCTTCTTCTGATTCGTCATATTTTACTTCATAGGATGCACCACTCAATTTGATTTCTGGAATAATTTCTTTTATATGTTCCTTTATATCGTCTGATGCTACTCTTAATTTAATCCTGCTTCCATTGATCGTTGCTTTCTTTACAAAATCATTTTTCTGAATATTGGTGATCTTAAGATCTCCATACATCACATCTGATCCTACATCCTCAGATTCTGATTCATATGACATCTCATTACTTGGTGTAATATTCCCTGTTAGGGAGTCATAACTACACACAGACCATACAGTTCCTTCCTTATTTGGCACATAAAATGTCTGTACTAAACGGCTTCCTGAATATACCTGAACACTTGCCTGTGATGTTGCTAATGTGTTGGAATTTGTATCCTCGCAGTCTGAGAAATTATGAACAAAGAAATAATATACTCCTGGTGTTTCCTTATAAATCGTTGTTGTTTCAGGTCCTTCCCACTCTGTATCATCTAAGTCTAAATCTGCATATGTTTCACCATCTTCATCATTCACATATGTTTTATCACTATAATATGTATGGAACTGTCCTGCCCCTGTTGCTTTTGGTCCTATCATATGAGAATCCAAATCTGATGGTGCTCCAGATTCTTTATTCCCCCATCTTAATACAAAACGAACCTGTTCATCATCGATGATCGGTGAAAGTCCAGCTCCATTGTTCTCGGATTCTTTTCCTGATTCGATATATACATTAAATGAAGTACTGATATATTTCTGATTATCACTTCGTAAATCTAATACTTGAACTGTATAGATTCCAGGATTTAGACCAGTAAATTTGTAAATACCTTCTGAATTTGTTGTTGTTTCCTTGGCAGCTTCTTCTCCTGTTACATTGTTCTGTCCTTCTCTAATTCTAACTGTAACTCCAGATACAGGATTCCCTGTAACACTGTCTATGATCTTTCCACTGACACTTCCTTTTTCTACCTGTACATCTTTTGATGTTAAAACAGTTGATGCAGTTGTCACTTCTGCCGTATTATTTGTTAACATGCATGTCTGAACTGCTTCATAGTATCCATCTTTTTTGAAAATCAAATAGTAGTTCCCTGCTTTTACAGACGTAATTTTATAAACACCATCTTCGTTTGTTGTTGCCGTTTTTATTGCATCTCTTTCTGAGAAATCTGCAATCTTAAAATCTTTGCTGTAAGCTGCTAAAAATACTTTGACATCATTTAATTTTTTTGAATCTGAATCAACTACAGTTCCTGTAACTGCAGAAACCGTAACTGCTCCAACATCTTCATTTGTCTGATCTGCAACGACTGTTTTCTCATCGACTTTTCCATTATTTTCGATTCGTACTGTGATCGTTCCTAACCCTTTTACTTCTGGCGCATTTTTTTCATTTGTTGTATTTACAGCCGTTCCCTCTGATCCTGCTTTCAATGTTAAAAGTACTTTATCATTTGCTGTAATGTTCAATCTTCTTGCTGTATAAATCGTTGCATTTTTGTCTACTGTTACTGGAATGCTTGCCTGAGAAGATTTTCCTTCAAATGTTACTTTTCCAGAAGTTTTGATCACTGCATTTTTAATTTCTCCACCATTATCAATCAGCAGTGATTTTACCTCATCATTCACCTGTAATTCAATTGTTGCATCTTCTTTTACAACAACATGGCAATCTTCAGCTAATATTGTCAGTGTGTTATCGGCATGTTCGATATAAGTATCCTTGCTGATGCTGATAATCTTTACTTCTTTAAACTGAGCATAATTTGTAATCGTTGCATTTGGTGCATCAATTTCTAATACTGTGTCTTTTAACTTATCTTTCTTATCTGGTTCTGGAATATTGATCTCACCTTTTTCATCTGTCTGGAAATGGATGAGTTTATATGTTTCAGATCCGTTTAAAATTTCTCTTAACTGCTGTGCAGATGTAACCTGCATTCCGGCAATTACTTTCACTTTACAAGTTGCTTTTGCCCCGCTTTCATCCGCAGCGGTTGCTGTGATCGTTGTTGTTCCTTCTTTTGTTTTAGATGGTGTTACAACTCCATTGTCAGAAACTGTTGCAATGCTTTCATCTTCACTTGACCAGATGACTCCTTTATTTGTTGCATTCTCTGGTTTTACATTTGCTTCTAACTGCTGTGATGCAGAGTTAGAGTAAAATGTCAGAGATTGTTTATTCAAAGAAATCCCTGTTGTCTTGACAGTGGTGTCCTTTGGCTCTTCTTTTGGTTCATCCTTTACAGGTGTTTGTGTTGTAGACTGTTGTTTATTTGATACCTGAATTCTGCATGCTGCTTTCTTGTTTGTTCCATCTTTTGAAACAACTGTGATTACAGCTGATCCAGCACTTTTGGCTGTCACAACACCTGATTTTGTTACTTCTGCAATTGTTTTGTTTGAAGTTTGATAACTGACTGATCTTACAGATGCTTTTGCTGGTAAAACCGTTGCTTTTAACTGAAATTTATTTCCAACTTCCAACTGTTTTGATGTATCAGACAATTTCAAGGAACTTACTGGTGTTCCTACGATAATCTTACATTTTGCTTTCTTGCTTGTTCCTTTTATCTTTGCTGTAATGATTGCGGTACCATTTTTCTTTGCTTTAACAACCCCTGATTTTGATACCGTTGCTATTTTCTTTTTGTTTGTTGACCATACAACCTTCTTCTGTGTTGATTTCTTTGGAAGAATCGTTGCTTTTAATTTTACCTTTTTCCCTTTTTTTAATGTGTATGTCGTTTTGCTTAACTTAATCGACTTTGCTTTGACTTGTTTCTTTGCCTGAACTGTTACAGGTCCTGTAGCTGGAATACCTGTAACTATCATAAGCAATGCTAAAGCATACGCAAGTGTCCGTCTTACTTTTTTCATATTTTCCCCTTTCTGCTGCTTGTTTCATGTTCTGTTTTTTTATTATAGCATCCTGTCAGAGTATACTCTATACTTTTTAACTATTTTTAATTACATATATTGATTTTTTTATGCACATTGTACAAGTGCAAAGAAGAACCGTCTTGAATGTATCTTGACTATTCCTCTTTGTTTCTATAAATTGCTTTTATTTAATTTTAATCGTTAGAGTTGCTTTCTTTCCGCTTCCATCTGTTGCCATTGCTGTAATCTTCACTGATTTCTTTTTACCAGCTTTTAGTGCTTTGACTTTTCCTGATCCGGATACTGTTGCGTATTTTGTATTGCTGCTAGTCCATTTCAGTTTCTTGTTGGCTCCTTTGGATGCGGTTACTTTGGCTTTCAGACTTAGTGTCTTTCCTGCTTTGACCGTTTTCTTTCCTGTGATCTTGATCTTCTTAACGGTTCCTTTCATGATCTTGATCTTGAACGTCGCTTTCTTTCCACTTCCGTCTGTTGCATATGCCGTGATCGTAACTGTTTTTCCTGCTGCCTTTTTGTTGAATTTTGCGACACCATTTTTATCAACCGTTGCATATTTCTTGTTGCTTGTTATCCATTTGATATTTTTGTTGCTTGCATCGTTTGAAATATTGGCTGTTAATTTTACTTTCTTTCCTGCAGAAAGTTTGTTGGATGGTGCTGTGACTGTGATCTTGGCAACTTTTTGTGGTGCAGCTGTTGTTGGCTGTGTTGGGGTTGGTTTTGGTGCTTCTGTTGTTGGCTGCGTTGGCTTTTGTGGTTCATTTACATTGACTTTACAATATACCTTATATCCGTTACTTCCCTCTGCTGTGATCACTGCTGTTCCAACTTTATTAGCTGTAATATTACCTGATTCGTCTACAGATACAACAGAATCATCAGATGATGTCCATTTAACATTCTTATCTGTTGCTGTTTCTGGTTGATATGATACTACTAATTTTTCTTTCTGGCCTGTTGTCAATGAGACTTCATTTTTATTTAATGAAATAGATTTTAATGTAATTGTTCCACCTTTTTCAGTGACAACAATTGGAATTTTTTTCGTTGTACCATCATTTGTTGTAATAACTAAATTCGTAGTTTTTCCTGCTTGTCCTTCTTTGGCTTCAACAAATCCATAAGCTTCACATTCGTCCTCATCGTACACTGTTTTAAATTCTGCAATTGTATCATCTTCCACGCTGATTGTATCTTCATCAAAATCAATAAGCTCATCAATTCCAAAAAGATCCTTTATAGAAGTTCCTTCTTCTATCATTAATACGTCTTTTTTAATGTAAGATAATCGTTTTTCATCACTTACACTAGTACCTGCTAAATTTAAACATGTTAATTGATCTTTGATTGAATCTAATACATCTAAATCGTCGTCTGTAACATACCAATCTCCATTCATATAAATGCGGGTTATTTTTGAAAATTCCTCTTTCGTAAGCCTGAAATCTTTATCTTTATCTACAAAATTTCCATCTTTATCATATGCATACGCACAAAATGAAAGTGATTTTATTGGCATATAATTGTCACTTTCTAAACCGTCTACATTGACTTCCATATAATCTGTGTAAATCGTTCCGTCTTCTGTAATAAAACTTGCTTTGAGCATCGCTTTTCCTGTTCCTTTTGGAACAAAATATATTTCACCACCATCGTCATCTGCATAGTACTTACTTGTAGCAATGACCTTCTCATCATCATCCGTCATAGGTTCTACTGAAATACTAGATGTATAAATACCTTCAGTATTTTTGAATTCTATTTTTTCAAAATGTCCGATATTTAGTTTTTTAGAACTATACTTAAATTCCGGTGCCACATCTGACTTTTCATTTACATTAATCGGTATTTTAACTTCATTTTCTCCATTAGAAATTATCAGATTAGCTTTATCTCCATTCTTAGCAGCTGTTGCATCAACAATATATTCGAATTCATCATCTTCTTCTGTTTTATGAATTTTAATTTTATCATTATCAATACTTAATTTATCACCATCTTCAATAATTCCTTCAGGCTCTATATTAATTTTTTGTTCTGTTCCTTCCTGAACATTAATCGTTGAATCTTGTATAAATGAAAGTCTGTCTTTTGTAGTTACTTTCGTATTTTTCAAACTAATTCTCTTTAGTTGATTTTTTACAGCTTTCAATGGTGAAATGTCACTGATTTTTGTATCTGTTAAATATACAATTTCTAATTTAGACATATTTTTTGCAAAATTGATATTTGTAACATCTTCATTTCCATGCAAAGATAACAATCTACAATTTTTTGCATTTTCTAATATTTTTAAGTCTTCATCTGTACCTACATCTGTCCACACTTGATTTACTTCTGTTAATTCTTTTGTTGAAATCGCATAGTCCCCATTAATATCCGCACTTGATTTTCCTTCATCTGTATCTTCATTTACATATAATCCCCGATACAAGCCATAAGATTTTATAGGTACAATATTACTCTCCTGAGTTAACGTAACTGTCATTGTATCTGTTGTTACGTTTCCATCGTTATCTGTAAATGTCCCAATTAATTTTGCCGTTCCACTACTAACCTGAGCAGAAAGTCTATAAAAGACCTCTCTTTCACCTGAAGAATTATATCTATGATCTTCTGCTAATTTTAACTTTTCAGAATCTTCTGGGGCTACAGAAATTTTGACATCTTTAATCTTATCTGCATTTTTATATTCAACTTCCTTAAATTGACCTATAACTGCATCTGTTTCATTTTCTGCGAATCCCACATTATTACTAACAACTTCTATCGGAATTTTCTTTGTTGTCCCATCTTCTGCTGTGATAACTAAGTTTGTCTTCTTCCCTGCTTGTCCGTCTTTACCCGTCACACTAACTTCTGTGCAATAAGGATAATCATGATTCACCTGAACGCTAACTTCTGCTACATCCTTATCTTCTATTGTACATGTATCACTTGATTGAACCAATCCTGTTGGTAATACTGCACTTTTATTTTTATTACCTTCTATAACCGTAATTTTCTTTGTTCTTATTAAATCAAATCTTTCTGCAGTAGAAACTTTACTTCCCTGAACTCTTAAGTCTTTTAGATGTTTAGATAACTCTTTTAATTCTTCAGACATTCCTACAGAAGTATTTTGTATATCTAAATATCTTAAATTGTTCAATTCTGTTAACTTACTAATATCTGTAAGTTCTGTATTTCCACCTAAAAATAAACCACGGCAATATTTTGCTTTTACTATCCAATTTATATCATCATTTGATATATTACAACCAGTAAGACTCAGATTATCTTTATATTTTAATTGTCTTTCTGTAATCTCTTCTGTCATTTTTCCTTCATATTCTTGTCTTAAACGACTATATATTTCATAAGATTTAATTGGTATAACACCATCTTTTTCTTTGGAAACATTGATTGTCATTTTACTTGTATATTTCTTGCCGTTTTTTTCAAATGTTCCAACTATTGTTGTTGTTCCTTCACCTTGTGGTTCTATATAATACTTATTCGTATATTGATCTTTTGTTGCTTTCGCAATACTATTATCTTTCGAACTTAATTTTATCTTTACATCTTCAATATTCTTTAATTCTATTTCCTTGAAGCTTCCTATATTTGTATCAATAGATTTTTGTTCAAAATCTGGCGCCTGTTTGTCTTTTCCCACAACAGAAATTTTAACTTCTTTTTTGGATTCTCCATTTGATACAACTATTTTTGTTTCTTTTCCTTCTTGATCATCTGCAGACTGAAGCGTCCATTCCTTTTCTCCGTTTTCTGTATCTTTTAACTCTGCTTTTACTACATCTGGATTCTCAGATACTACAGTATCATCTGATGTAATCAAACCTCTCGGACACACTATACTTGTAGATTCTGTTCCTGCCTCTATGCTTACATCTTTTGATTGCATCATTGAATATCGAGCTTCCGTACTGACATTTGTATTTTTTAAATTAAGATATTCCAAATTGTCCTTTAACTTACTTAGCGCTGATATATCTGATATCTTTGTATTTGCTAAATTAATTTTCTTCAGATTATCCATCTTAGATAATTCAGATATATCTGTTATATTTGATTGTCCTGACAAATCTAATTCTTCACAATTGGTTGCATAGCTAAGAC
>OBWK01000880.1_pt1 | contig 11108 bp, 7 predicted proteins | sample 1495251 | NCBI WGS metagenome assembly OBWK01 (sample SAMEA2580065, study PRJEB22360) | human gut metagenome | biome: human gut; feature: human-associated habitat; material: faeces | place: Denmark | collected 2008/2010 | reverse complement strand
GATAAACTGCCTGGTGCGGTTCTTCATTGCTTTACCGGCACACGCGAAGAGATGCAGGCGTGCGTGGCGTGTGGAATTTATATCGGCATTACCGGTTGGGTTTGCGATGAACGACGCGGGCTGGAGCTGCGGGAATTGTTGCCGTTGATTCCGGCGGAGAAATTGCTGATCGAAACTGATGCGCCGTATCTGCTCCCTCGCGATCTCACGCCAAAGCCATCATCCCGGCGCAACGAGCCAGCCCATCTGCCCCATATTTTGCAACGTATTGCGCACTGGCGTGGAGAAGATGCCGCATGGCTGGCTGCCACCACGGATGCCAATGTCAAAACACTGTTTGGGATTGCGTTTTAGAGTTTGCGGAACTCGGTGTTCTTTACGCTGTGCTTAATTTCTTTATTGATAAGATTAAGCAATAGCATGGAGCGAGCCTCTCCGTCTGGCTCGGTGAAAATGGCCTGAAAACCTTCGAATGCGCCTTCAGTAATAATCACTTTATCACCAGGATACGGCGTCGATGGATCGACAATATCTTTCGGTTTATACACTGATAACTGATGAATCACCGCCGATGGGACTATCGCTGGCGACGCGCCAAAGCGCACGAAGTGGCTGACACCACGAGTCGCGTTGATAGTCGTGGTATGAATCACTTCCGGATCGAACTCCACAAACAAGTAGTTGGGGAACAATGGCTCACTGACTGCAGTACGTTTGCCACGCACGATTTTTTCCAGGGTGATCATCGGTGCCAGGCAATTCACAGCCTGTCTTTCGAGGTGTTCCTGGGCACGTTGAAGTTGCCCGCGCTTGCAGTACAGTAAATACCAGGATTGCATAATGACTCTTATCCGTTTAATCGGGGCGCAAGGATAGCAAAAGCTTTACGCTAAGTTAATTATATTCCCCGGTTTGCGTTATACCGTCAGAGTTCACGCTAATTTAACAAATTTACAGCATCGCAAAGATGAACGCCGTATAATGGGCGCAGATTAAGAGGCTACAATGGACGCCATGAAATATAACGATTTACGCGACTTCTTGACGCTGCTTGAACAGCAGGGTGAGCTAAAACGTATCACGCTCCCGGTGGATCCGCACCTGGAAATCACCGAAATTGCTGACCGCACTTTGCGTGCCGGTGGGCCTGCGCTGTTGTTCGAAAACCCTAAAGGCTACTCAATGCCGGTGCTGTGCAACCTGTTCGGTACGCCAAAGCGCGTGGCGATGGGCATGGGGCAGGAAGATGTTTCGGCGCTGCGTGAAGTTGGTAAATTATTGGCGTTTCTGAAAGAGCCGGAGCCGCCAAAAGGTTTCCGCGACCTGTTTGATAAACTGCCGCAGTTTAAGCAAGTATTGAACATGCCGACAAAGCGACTGCGTGGTGCACCCTGCCAACAAAAAATCGTCTCTGGCGATGACGTCGATCTCAATCGCATTCCCATTATGACCTGCTGGCCGGAAGATGCCGCGCCGCTGATTACCTGGGGGCTCACCGTAACGCGCGGCCCGCATAAAGAGCGGCAGAATCTGGGCATTTATCGCCAGCAGCTAATTGGTAAAAACAAACTGATTATGCGCTGGCTGTCGCATCGCGGCGGCGCGTTGGATTATCAGGAGTGGTGTGCGGCGCATCCGGGCGAACGTTTCCCGGTTTCTGTGGCGCGGGGTGCCGATCCTGCCACGATTCTCGGTGCAGTCACCCCCGTTCCGGATACGCTTTCAGAGTATGCGTTTGCCGGATTGCTGCGCGGTACCAAGACCGAAGTGGTGAAGTGTATCTCCAATGACCTTGAAGTGCCCGCCAGTGCGGAGATTGTGCTGGAAGGGTATATCGAACAAGGCGAAACTGCGCCGGAAGGGCCGTATGGCGACCACACCGGTTACTATAACGAAGTCGATAGTTTTCCGGTATTTACCGTGACGCATATTACCCAGCGTGAAGATGCGATTTATCATTCCACCTATACCGGGCGTCCGCCAGATGAACCTGCGGTACTGGGTGTAGCACTGAACGAAGTGTTCGTGCCGATTCTGCAAAAACAGTTCCCGGAAATTGTCGATTTTTATCTGCCGCCGGAAGGCTGTTCTTATCGTCTGGCGGTAGTGACGATCAAAAAACAGTACGCCGGACACGCGAAGCGCGTCATGATGGGCGTCTGGTCGTTCTTACGCCAGTTTATGTACACTAAATTTGTGATCGTTTGCGATGATGACGTCAACGCCCGCGACTGGAATGATGTGATTTGGGCGATTACCACCCGTATGGACCCGGCGCGGGATACTGTTCTGGTAGAAAATACGCCTATTGATTATCTGGATTTTGCCTCGCCTGTCTCCGGGCTGGGTTCAAAAATGGGGCTGGATGCCACGAATAAATGGCCGGGTGAAACCCAGCGTGAATGGGGACGTCCCATCAAAAAAGATCCAGATGTTGTCGCGCATATTGACGCCATTTGGGATGAACTGGCTATTTTTAACAACGGTAAAAGCGCCTGATGCGCGTTTGTTTTGCCCTATTTATCGATCCGACAGAGAAAGCGCATGACAACCTTAAGCTGTAAAGTGACCTCGGTAGAAGCTATCACGGATACCGTATATCGTGTCCGCATCGTGCCAGACGCGGCCTTTTCTTTTCGTGCTGGTCAGTATTTGATGGTAGTGATGGATGAGCGCGACAAACGTCCGTTCTCAATGGCTTCGACGCCAGATGAAAAAGGGTTTATCGAGCTGCATATTGGCGCTTCTGAAATCAACCTTTACGCGAAAGCAGTCATGGACCGCATCCTCAAAGATCATCAAATCGTGGTCGATATTCCCCACGGAGAAGCGTGGCTGCGCGATGATGAAGAGCGTCCGATGATTTTGATTGCGGGCGGCACCGGGTTCTCTTATGCCCGCTCGATTTTGCTGACAGCGTTGGCGCGTAACCCAAACCGTGATATCACCATTTACTGGGGCGGGCGTGAAGAGCAGCATCTGTATGATCTCTGCGAGCTTGAGGCGCTTTCGTTGAAGCATCCTGGTCTACAAGTGGTGCCGGTGGTTGAACAACCGGAAGCGGGCTGGCGTGGGCGTACTGGCACCGTGTTAACGGCGGTATTGCAGGATCATGGTACGCTGGCAGAGCATGATATCTATATTGCCGGACGTTTTGAGATGGCGAAAATTGCCCGTGACCTGTTTTGCAGCGAGCGTAATGCGCGGGAAGATCGCCTGTTTGGCGATGCGTTTGCATTTATCTGAGATATAAAAAACCCGCCCCTGACAGGCGGGAAGAACGGCAACTCAAACTTTATACAGTGACATTACTCTACGTTGCATCCGGCAAACAGTGCCCGATACAACGCTGCCGCGTCTTATCGGGCCTACAAAAGTTCTGAACCGTGTGCCGGATAAGGCGTTCACGCCGTATCCGGCATACAGTGCCCGATTGCGACGCTGCCGCGTCTTATCGGGCCTACAAAAGTTCTGAACCGTAGGCCGGATAAGGCGTTCACGCCGCATCCGGCAAGTGGTTAAACCCGCTCAAACACCGTTGCAATGCCCTGACCCAGACCGATACACATCGTCGCCAGACCAAACTGGACGTCTTTGTGTTCCATCAGATTCAGCAGCGTGGTGCTGATACGCGCACCGGAACAACCCAGCGGATGACCCAGCGCGATCGCGCCACCGTTGAGGTTGATCTTCTCGTCAATCTGCTCCATTAGCCCGAGATCTTTAATACACGGCAGGATCTGCGCGGCAAAGGCTTCGTTCATCTCGAATACGCCGATATCGCTGGCAGAAAGCCCCGCTTTTTTCAGCGCCAGCTTCGAGGCCGGAACCGGACCATAACCCATAATAGATGGGTCACAACCCACAACCGCCATCGAACGCACGCGGGCGCGCGGCTTAAGACCTAATTCACGGGCGCGGCTTTCACTCATCACCAGCATGGCAGCTGCGCCATCGGAAAGCGCAGAAGATGTACCCGCCGTTACCGTACCGCTGACGGGATCAAACGCCGGACGCAGTGTGGCGAGGGCTTCCACGGTGGTTTCCGGGCGAATCACTTCGTCGTAATTAAACTGCTTCAATACGCCGTCGGCATCGTGACCACCGGTCGGGATGATTTCATTTTTAAATGCGCCTGACTGCGTGGCGGCCCACGCGCGGGCGTGTGACCGCGCGGCAAAGGCATCCTGCATTTCACGGCTGATACCGTGCATACGCGCTAGCATTTCTGCCGTTAAGCCCATCATGCCCGCCGCTTTGGCGACATTACGGCTAAGGCCGGGGTGAAAATCGACGCCGTGACTCATTGGCACATGGCCCATATGCTCCACGCCGCCAACCAGACATGCCTGCGCATCGCCGGTCATGATCATTCGTGCTGCGTCATGCAGTGCCTGCATGGATGAACCACACAAGCGATTAACGGTAACCGCCGGGACAGAGTGCGGCACTTCAGCCAACAGTGCCGCGTTACGGGCGATATTAAAACCCTGCTCCAGTGTTTGCTGCACACAACCCCAGTAAATATCGTCAAGGGCCGCCGCTTCCAGTGCCGGGTTACGCGCCAGCAGGCTACGCATTAAATGAGCGGAGAGATCTTCCGCACGCACGTGACGAAAAGCACCGCCCTTCGAACGGCCCATCGGGGTGCGAATTGCATCGACAATGACAACCTGTTCCATTGTGACTCCTTAAGCCGTTTTCAGGTCGCCAACCGGACGGGCTGGCTCAACCGGGGGATAGTACGGTTCGTTATGACGTGCTTTATTACGCAGACCTTCCGGTACTTCATACAGCGGGCCGAGGTGCTGATATTGCTGTGCCATATCGAGGTATTTTGCGCTGCCGAGGGTGTCCAGCCAGCGGAACGCGCCGCCGTGGAACGGAGGGAAGCCCAGGCCGTAGACCAGCGCCATATCCGCTTCTGCCGGAGTGGCGATAATGCCCTCTTCCAGACAGCGGACCACTTCGTTGACCATCGGGATCATCATGCGGGCGATAATCTCTTCTTCGCTGAAATCGCGCTTCGGCTGGCTCACTTTTGCCAGCAGGTCGTCAACGACGACATCTTCTTCTTTCTTCGGCTTACCTTTGCTGTCTTCTTTATAACGCCAGAAACCGAGGCCGTTCTTCTGACCAAAGCGGTTGGCATCAAACAGCGCGTCGATGGCATCGCGATAATCTTTCTGCATCCGCTGCGGGAAGCCTGCTGCCATGACAGCCTGAGCGTGATGCGCGGTGTCAATGCCCACAACGTCCAGCAGATATGCCGGACCCATAGGCCAGCCAAACTGTTTTTCCATCACTTTGTCGATCTTGCGGAAATCCGCGCCGTCGCGCAGCAGCTGGCTGAAACCCGCGAAGTAGGGGAACAGCACGCGGTTAACGAAGAATCCGGGGCAGTCGTTAACCACAATCGGCGTTTTGCCCATCTTGCTCGCCCAGGCGACGACTTTCGCGATGGTTTCGTCGGAGCTTTTCTCGCCGCGAATAATTTCCACCAACGGCATCCGGTGCACCGGGTTAAAGAAGTGCATCCCGCAGAAGTTTTCCGGACGTTCCAGCGCGTTGGCCAGTTCGCTGATAGGAATGGTTGAAGTGTTAGACGCCAGCACGGTATCCGGGCGTACTTTCTGCTCGGTTTCTGCCAGTACGGCTTTTTTCACTTTCGGGTTTTCGACAACCGCTTCTACCACAACATCCACGCGGTCAAAACCAGAGTAATCGAGCGTTGGGTGGATCGTGGAGATCACGCCAGCCAGTTTCAGACCATCGATCTTGCCGCGCTCAAGCTGCTTGTTCAGCAGTTTCGCGGCTTCGGTCATGCCGAGGGTTAACGACTTGTCGTTGATATCTTTCATGACAACCGGTACGCCTTTCCACGCAGACTGGTAAGCGATGCCGCCACCCATAATGCCTGCGCCCAGCACAGCGGCCTGTTTCGGGGTTTCAACGTCTTTGGTGAGTTTCTTCGCTTTGCCTTTTACATATTGATCGTTAAGGAAAATGCCGACCAGTGCGCGAGCTTCGTTGGTATGCGCCAGCGGGACAAAACTTTTGTTTTCCAGATTTAAGGCTTCTTCACGACCAAAACGGGCCGCCGCTTCAATGGTTTTTACTGCGGTGATGGGGGCTGGATAATGTTTCCCCGCCGTTTGTGCGACCATCCCTTTAGCGATGGTGAAACTCATGGTGGCTTCAATCTTGCTCAGTTTTAGCGGTTCCAGCTTCGGCTGACGTTTCGCTTTCCAGTCGAGGTCGCCGTTAATGGCCTGGCGTAAAATCGCCATCGCCCCTTCAATCAGTTTTTCTGCTTTGACTACACCATCCACCAGACCGATTTTCAGCGCCTGATCCGCGCCGACATCTTTACCGGCGGCAATGATTTCCAGCGCACTGTCAGCGCCCAGCATACGTGGCATACGTACAGAACCGCCAAAGCCCGGCATGATGCCCAGTTTGGTTTCCGGCAGACCGATGCGCAGATCCGGCGTCGCCAGACGATAATCGGTCGCCAGCACGCATTCGCAGCCACCGCCCAGCGCATAGCCGTTGACGGCAGCAATGGTCGGCACCGGGAGATCTTCCAGGCGATTAAACACGCTATTGGCAAAGTGCAGCCACTGACTTAACTGTTCTTCAGGAACGAGGAACAGGGACAAAAATTCGGTGATATCAGCACCGACGATAAAGGCTGCTTTGTTCGAACGTAGCAGCAGTCCTTTTAGATCTGATTGCTGTTCCAGCACGCCGATGGCCTCGCCGAGGCTGGCGACGGTCGCAGTGTCGAGTTTATTAACTGAACCTGGGGCATCAAATACCAGTTCGGCAATGCCATCTTCCAGCCAGTCAAGGTACAGGGTGTCGCCTTTGTAAAGCATGTCAGTCTCCTGAATCCGCAAGGTGATCTGGTCGTACCAGATGCATCGAAGTGTGTATTTTGTGTTAAAAATATGCAAATAAAAGATTAAAGAAATGCCGATCTGATCACGCTCGGCAGAAATCACGCTCTGGATGAACGATGTGCTAAGATGCGGAGACTTAAGGTCAAAAAAACAGAAGGGTAAAAAATGGAATCACTGGCCTCGCTCTATAAAAATCATATCGCTACCTTACAGGAACGGACTCGCGATGCGCTGGCGCGCTTCAAGCTGGATGCGTTACTTATTCACTCCGGCGAACTGTTCAACGTTTTTCTCGACGATCATCCCTATCCGTTTAAAGTGAACCCGCAATTCAAAGCGTGGGTGCCGGTAACTCAGGTGCCAAACTGCTGGCTGCTGGTGGATGGCGTGAATAAGCCGAAACTGTGGTTCTATCTGCCGGTTGATTACTGGCACAACGTCGAACCGCTGCCGAACTCCTTCTGGACTGAAGATGTAGAAGTGATCGCGCTGCCGAAAGCCGATGGCATTGGTAGTCTGTTGCCTGCTGCGCGCGGCAATATCGGTTATATCGGTCCGGTGCCAGAACGTGCGCTGCAACTGGGTATTGAGGCCAGCAATATCAACCCGAAAGGGGTGATCGACTACCTGCATTACTATCGCTCCTTCAAAACCGAGTACGAACTGGCCTGTATGCGTGAAGCGCAGAAAATGGCGGTCAACGGTCATCGCGCGGCAGAAGAAGCGTTCCGTTCTGGCATGAGCGAGTTCGATATCAATATTGCCTATCTGACCGCGACCGGTCATCGTGATACCGACGTACCTTATAGCAACATTGTGGCGCTTAACGAACACGCTGCGGTGTTGCATTACACCAAACTGGACCACCAGGCACCGGAAGAGATGCGCAGCTTCCTGCTGGATGCCGGGGCCGAATATAACGGCTATGCGGCTGATCTGACCCGTACCTGGTCGGCAAAAAGCGACAACGACTACGCACAGCTGGTGAAAGACGTAAATGATGAGCAACTGGCGCTGATCGCCACCATGAAAGCAGGCGTCAGCTATGTGGATTACCATATCCAGTTCCATCAGCGCATCGCCAAACTGCTGCGTAAACATCAAATCATCACCGATATGAGTGAAGAAGCGATGGTCGAAAACGATCTCACCGGACCGTTTATGCCGCACGGTATCGGCCATCCGCTGGGCCTGCAGGTGCATGACGTAGCCGGTTTTATGCAGGATGATAGCGGTACGCACCTCGCGGCACCGGCAAAATATCCGTACCTGCGCTGCACCCGTATTCTCCAGCCGGGCATGGTGTTAACCATCGAACCGGGTATCTACTTCATCGAATCGCTGCTGGCACCGTGGCGTGACGGGCAGTTCAGCAAACACTTCAACTGGCAGAAAATTGAAGCACTGAAACCGTTCGGCGGCATTCGTATCGAAGACAACGTGGTGATTCACGAAAACAACGTGGAAAACATGACCCGGGATCTGAAACTGGCGTGATGGAAAGCTGGTTAATTCCTGCGGCACCGGTCACGGTCGTTGAAGAGATCAAAAAGAGCCGCTTCATTACGCTGTTGGCGCATACCGATGGCGTTGAGGCGGCAAAAGCGTTTGTTGAATCGGTGCGGGCAGAACACCCCGATGCCCGCCACCATTGCGTGGCGTGGGTGGCGGGTGCGCCGGATGATTCTCAACAGCTGGGTTTCTCTGACGACGGGGAGCCGGCGGGAACGGCAGGTAAACCGATGCTCGCCCAACTAATGGGCAGCGGCGTCGGGGAAATTACCGCTGTGGTGGTGCGCTACTACGGCGGCATATTGCTTGGCACCGGTGGGTTAGTGAAAGCGTATGGCGGCGGCGTGAATCAGGCGCTGCGCCAGCTAACGACCCAACGCAAGACACCATTAACCGAATATACTTTGCAATGTGAATATAGTCAGTTAACCGGCATTGAAGCGTTGCTGGGGCAGTGTGACGGCAAAATTATCAACAGTGATTATCAGGCATTCGTTCTGCTGCGGGTGGCGCTTCCGGCGGCGAAAGTGGCTGAATTTTCCGCAAAGCTGGCGGATTTTAGCCGTGGTTCATTGCAATTGTTAGCGATTGAAGAATAATCCCCACTTCGTTTTGCAGAACTAAGGAAGCGGCAGAGATGCATTTTCGCGCCATTACCCGAATCGTTGGACTACTGGTCATCTTATTTTCAGGGACCATGATTATCCCTGGGCTGGTAGCACTCATCTACCGGGATGGAGCGGGCCGCGCTTTTACCCAGACCTTTTTTGTCGCCCTCGCCATTGGCTCTATGCTTTGGTGGCCGAACCGCAAAGAGAAGGGCGAACTGAAATCCCGTGAGGGGTTTCTGATAGTGGTGCTGTTCTGGACCGTGCTGGGTAGCGTCGGTGCGCTCCCTTTTATCTTCTCGGAAAGCCCGAACCTCACGATTACCGATGCGTTTTTTGAATCTTTCTCTGGCCTGACCACCACGGGGGCCACTACGCTGGTGGGGCTGGATTCGCTCCCTCACGCCATCCTCTTTTATCGCCAGATGCTGCAATGGTTTGGCGGGATGGGGATCATCGTGTTGGCGGTTGCGATACTGCCTATCCTCGGCGTGGGTGGGATGCAGCTCTATCGCGCAGAAATGCCCGGCCCGCTGAAAGATAACAAAATGCGCCCGCGAATTGCGGAAACGGCGAAAACCCTGTGGTTGATTTATGTCTTGCTGACCGTCGCCTGTGCGCTGGCGTTGTGGTTTGCTGGAATGGATGCCTTTGATGCCATCGGCCATAGCTTTGCGACTATCGCTATTGGCGGCTTCTCGACACATGATGCCAGTATCGGTTATTTCGACAGCCCGACTATTAACACTATCATTGCTATCTTCCTGCTGATCTCTGGCTGTAACTACGGTCTGCACTTTTCACTGTTAAGTGGGCGTAGTCTGAAGGTTTATTGGCGCGATCCGGAATTTCGCATGTTTATCGGCGTACAGTTTTCACTGGTGGTTATTTGTACACTCGTACTGTGGTTTCATAATGTCTACAGTTCGGCGCTGATGACAATTAACCAGGCGTTTTTCCAGGTGGTGTCGATGGCGACAACCGCCGGGTTTACAACTGACAGCATTGCCCGCTGGCCGCTCTTTTTGCCGGTACTGCTTTTATGTTCAGCTTTTATCGGCGGTTGCGCCGGGTCAACGGGCGGTGGCCTGAAAGTGATCCGCATCCTGCTGCTGTTTAAGCAGGGGAACCGTGAGCTGAAACGACTGGTGCATCCGAACGCCGTCTATAGCATTAAGCTGGGGAATCGCGCACTGCCGGAACGTATCCTCGAAGCCGTTTGGGGATTTTTCTCCGCCTATGCATTGGTGTTTATTGTCAGTATGCTGGCGATTATCGCCACGGGCGTGGATGACTTTTCTGCCTTTGCCTCGGTTGTTGCAACATTGAATAACCTGGGGCCAGGGCTTGGCGTGGTTGCTGATAACTTTACCAGTATGAACCCGGTGGCTAAATGGATCCTGATTGCCAACATGCTGTTTGGTCGTCTCGAGGTCTTTACATTGCTGGTGCTCTTTACCCCGACTTTCTGGCGTGAATGATGGAGTAATACGTGAAAACATTAATTCTTTTCTCAACAAGGGACGGACAAACGCGCGAGATTGCCTCCTACCTGGCTTCGGAACTGAAAGAACTGGGGATCCAGGCGGATGTCGCCAATGTGCACCGCATTGAAGAACCACAATGGGAAAACTATGACCGTGTGGTTATTGGCGCTTCTATTCGCTATGGTCACTACCATTCTGCGTTCCAGGAATTTGTCAAAAAGCATGCGACGCGGTTGAATTCGATGCCGAGTGCCTTTTACTCCGTAAATCTGGTGGCGCGTAAACCGGAGAAGCGTACTCCACAGACCAACAGCTACGCGCGGAAGTTTCTGATGAACTCGCAATGGCGTCCCGATCGCTGTGCTGTCATTGCCGGGGCGCTGCGTTACCCACGTTATCGCTGGTACGACCGTTTTATGATCAAGCTGATTATGAAGATGTCAGGCGGTGAAACGGATACGCGCAAAGAAGTTGTCTATACCGATTGGGAGCAGGTGGCGAATTTCGCCCGAGAAATCGCCCATTTAACCGACAAACCGACGCTGAAATAAGCATAAAGAATAAAAAATGCGCGGTCAGAAAATTATTTTAAATTT
>OBWK01000873.1_pt1 | contig 11221 bp, 2 predicted proteins | sample 1495251 | NCBI WGS metagenome assembly OBWK01 (sample SAMEA2580065, study PRJEB22360) | human gut metagenome | biome: human gut; feature: human-associated habitat; material: faeces | place: Denmark | collected 2008/2010 | reverse complement strand
TTATTATTTTTAGTGTTTTAGTGTTGGTTTTAGAATCCCTTATAAAACTGTGTGAAAGGTAGGTACTACTAAATGAATCGTATTTATAGGGTAATTTGGAGTCAGGTACGGGGCGCATATGTCGTTGTATCTGAAATCGCAAAAAGCCATACTCGTGGCTCCAAAAGCTTTGTTAGTAATTCCGCTAAAGCTTCGGTAAAAGTTGGCTTGGCGGCTATGGTTTTAACTTGTGGTAGTGGGTTGATTTCGGGTGTTGATGCAGCGCCTAACAGAGGCCTTTCTTTGGCTCCTGGTGAAGGTCCTAATGATGGTGGGTTTACATATTTATATCCTAGCCAAAATTCTCCTTATATTCAAATGTATGATTACAAAACACCGGGGAATCCAGGACAAGGATATTTATATACAAATAATAAGGTGTTTGGCATCCAAATCGGTAACAATGCGAATGCCCGTGCTAATGATGGTTCTGTGTCTGGTATTTCTATCGGTGACTATTCCCAATCTCGTGCGTTGGGTATCGGTTTAGGCCACTATGCTCAATCTGAACAAATCGGTGCTATTGCTGTTGGCTCTGCTGCGAAGGCAAAAGGCTTTAACTCTTTGGCGATGATGCGTCAAGCCTATGCAGGCGAACAATATGCGGCAGCTATTGGTACGGCAGCATCTGCACAAGGTAAAGCGAGCTTGGCTATGGGTCACTCCGCATTAGCAACAGGTGATCAATCTATTGCTATTGGCTCTGCAAATCCAACACCAATGAAGGATGATAAAGGTACACCGTATACAGCATATGACGGAACTACTAATACTCAAGCTAATGCAGCTCGTTCTATTGCTATCGGTCAAGGTGCTAAATCAGATACTGAAGATAGCGTAGCTATGGGTACTAGTGCGTATGTAGCATCAGGTTCAAATTATAAAGGTGAAGGTTATGTAAGAGGCGTAGCCATCGGTAACCGTGCTACATCTAAAGGCATTCAAGGCGTAGCTATCGGTAATACGGCTGCTCATTACCGCGATAATGCAGTGGCAATCGGTAATGCTGCTACAACTTACGCAAAAGACGGCGTTGCCATCGGTAACAATGCTGAATCCGGTATTCAAAATGACCCGACTGTTAAAGTAAATAACTCCGTTGCTGTAGGTAACTCTGCACGTGCTCATGGTGGTTCCGGCGTTGCTCTTGGTAATGATACATATGCATTGGGCGGATCTTCTGTGGCTGCAGGTAATGCGGCATGGGCATTAGGTGAACGTTCTACAGCTATCGGTAATAATGCTCATTCCGAAGGTTACGGCTCTATTGCTATGGGTCGTGAAGCGAGTGCTTTGAGTACTCAAGATGGGGATAAGAAAAATGTTGTAGCTATCGGTGATGATGCACAAGCAACTGGTTCCCGTTCCATCGCATTGGGCGTAAGCGCTCAAGCTGGTACATTAGAACGTGTACGTGATCGTAGCGTTTACAAAGATAATCCTGAATTAATCACTAAACTTAAAGCTCAAAAAGAAGTAACTGATGCGGTAGCAATCGGTAGCGAAGCAAGTGTACAAGAAAACGAAGGCTTAGCTCTCGGTAGCAAAGCAACAGTAAATCACGTTCGTGGCGTTGCCTTAGGTGCTAATTCTGCAACAGCTGCTCCTGTAAGTACTGCTAGTGAAACAATTAACGGTTTGAAATACAACTATGCAGGTGGTAGTGCTGATTCCACAGTTAGCGTAGGTAATACTTCTACAAAACGTACAATTACTAATGTTGCTGCTGGTCGTGTAAGCGCACAATCTACAGATGCTATTAACGGTAGCCAATTATATGGCGTTGCTAATGCAGTAGGTAATGTAGCTAACAGCACTAAGAATATCTTGGGCGGTAATGCTCAGGTTGACCAAAACGGTACTATCACCATGACTAATATTGGTGATACAGGTAAAAACACTGTTCATGAAGCTATTAAATCCGCAAACTCCGGTTGGGAACTTCAAGTTAATGGCCAAAAGGTTAAAGATGTAAAAGCTCCAGACCGTACAGTGAACTTTAACGCTGGTAAAAATATTAAATTAGAAGGCGCCGGAGACAATGTTACAGTTGCAACAGTTGATAATGCAAACTTCAACTCCGTTACAACTGGTAGCGTATCTATGAGCAAAACCGGTATCAATGCTGGTGGTTATCAAATTACCAATGTACAATCTGGCGGTGATACATTAACAAATGCGGCTAATATCGGTGATATTTCTCGTATTGCTGCAAAATACGATAAATACTTGCAACGTGGTTCTGCAACGTATGAAGCAAACGGTAATGGCAAGATTAACATGACCGGTACAAATGGTTTGACTGCTGAAGTAACAGGTTTGAAAAACACGTATGTTACATCTGGTACAGTATCCAATGACGGTAAGAGATTGACATTGACACGTAATGACAATCAAACATTCGATGTTGATATCTCTAAAATCTCTAATGGTCTTTCCAAAACTGACTACCGTTTGATTGCAAACCCTGCAGCAGGTAGCAATGGCGAATATAAAGTAGCTGCTGATGGTAGCATGACATTGACTGTTGCTGATGCTGATGGTTCCAACCCTAGACAAGTTAAGTTGACGAACCTTGCTTCTAAAGAGCAACAAGATATCAATACTACTAATATCACAAATAACACTAACAAAATCGCTAAAGGCTTAAGCTTCCAAGGCGATAACAATGTTAAAATCAACAAACAACTTGGCGATACTTTAGGTATTACAGGTGGCGCTACAGGTGCTTTGTCTGACAACAACATCGGTGTTGTAGCTAAAGACGGCAATCTAAATGTTAAGTTGGCAAAAGACCTAACAGGTTTGAACAGCGTAACTGCAGGTTCTGTTCGCGTAGGTACACATAGCGATAATAAAAACTATGTAACTGGTTTGGACAATAAAGAATGGAATGTTCAAAACCCTACCATCACATCTGGTCGTGCAGCAACTGAAGATCAGTTGAAAAAAGTGTCTGATGAAATCAAGACTACTAATGCAGCTAAAACAGATTACCGTTTGATCAACAATACAAACTCTGCAGACGGTTCTTACTCTGTAGAAAACAACAAGGTTGATTTAAAAGTTAAAGATGAAGCTCATCCTAACAGCCCTGCAAATACAGTAACAATCAATAACATCGCATCCAAAACTGAATTGGATAAATTGACAGAACGTGCTGTTAAATATGATCTTAACGGTACTACTGTTAATAAAAACAAGGTTACGTTGGAAGGCCAAGGCGGTACAACAATTACTAACTTGAAAGCTGGTGAAGTATCCTCTACTTCTACAGATGCTGTAAATGGTAGCCAATTACATGATGTAAAAATCGAAGCAGGTAAACATTCTAAAGTTACTGTTTCCGATGATAACCTCAAATTGACAACAACTCCTGCTACAAGCACTGAAGGTGCTAAATATGATCTTCGTTTGAATAACAAAGTGACATTAGGTAGCGGTAACAATCAAGTAGTTCTTGATGGTACTGCAGGCAGAGTAACTGCTGGTGGCGTTGTAATGGGTGCTCAAACTGTTCAAAATACGAAACATGCAAGCGAAACTGGTAATTATGTGACTAACTTGAATAATAAGAGCTGGGACTCCACATCTATCGTATCCGGTCGTGCAGCGACTGAAGATCAGTTGAAAAAAGTTAGCGAACAAATTACCCAACAAGGTAGCAGTGCAACTGACTATCGTCTTGTAAGAAACTCCAGCGCTGACGGTTCCTACAAGGTAAACGACAATGGTGAAGTATCCTTGACTGTAGAGGATAAAAACCATGCAGGCGTTAAAGAGCAAGTTACAATTAATAACATTGCATCCAAGACTTCTGTAGATAAATTGACAGATCGTGCTGTTAAATACGACATCAATAACGGTGTTGTTGATAAAACTAAGGTAACATTGGAAGGCGCTAATGGCACTACTATTACAAATGTAAAAGACGGTGCTGTAACAGCTACATCCACAGATGCTATTAACGGCAGCCAATTGTTCAAGACTAAAGAAGAATTGATCAATAAAGGCATGAAATTCGGTGCTGACTCCGGTAATGTAATCAATAAAAAACTTGGCGAACAAGTAAACGTTAAAGGTGGCATTACAGAAGCATCCAAATTGACTGCTGAAGACAATATCGGTGTTGTATCCGATGGCTCTAACGACTTGAAAGTTCGTTTGGCAAAAGACCTTAAAGGTTTGAACAGCGTAACTGTAGGTGATACAAAAGTTACTTCCAACGGTGTAACTATCAGCAACGGTGCTACAAACAATGCATCTGTATCCCTTACTAAAACTGGTTTGGATAACGGTGGTAACAAGATTACTAACGTTGCTCGTGGTACAATCGATAGCGATGCAGTAAACTTGGCGCAATTGAAAGAAGTATCCAACAGTGCATCTGCAGCAAATACAAAGGTAGCTGAAGGTAAAAACATTAAAGTTGATGAAAGCATCGACAATGTAACTAAAGCTAAAACATATACTGTAGGCTTGAAAGATGAAGTAACATTAGGCGCAGGTAATACAGCTATCAATATCAACGGTACAACAGGTATCGTGAAAGCCGGCACTGGCGATAATGCTGTGACTATCAATGGCACAAATGGTACTATCAACTCCGGTAAAGTGACTATTAATGGTACTACAGGTACTGTTAATGAATTGACTAACAGAACTTGGAATCCTAAAGCTATTACTAATGGTCAAGCTGCTACAGAAGATCAATTGAAAGTAGTAGACAATAAAATTGATACTACAAAAACTGAAATCGTAGAAAAAGGCTTGAATTTCCAAGGCGATGCAGGTACTGCAATTCATAAAGATCTTGGTCAAACATTGAAAATCTCTGGCGGTCAAGCTGATGCATCTAAACTTTCAGAAAATAACATCGGCGTAGTTAATAACAACGGCGTATTGAATGTTAAACTTGCTAAAGATTTGACAGGCTTGAACAGCGTAACAACTGGTGCTACAACTATTAACAACAATGGTTTGACAATCGGTGGTAACACATTTGTTACAAGCAACGGCTTCAATGCTAACGATACTCAAATCACAAACGTGAAAGCTGGTACAGAGGATAACCATGCAGTTAACCTTAAACAGTTGAAAGAAGTATCCAATAACGCAGCGGCAGCTAAAACTGTTGTAAAAGCAGGTAAAAACATCAATGTAACTGATTCTGAAGATCCACTTACTAAAGCTAAGACTTATACAGTTGGTTTACAAGACACAGTAACATTGGGTTCTGGCAATACTGCTGTTAATATCGACGGCACAAAAGGTATTGTGAAAGCTGGCGAAGGCAATAATGCTGTAACTATCAACGGTACAAACAGCACAATTAATGCTGGTAACGTAGCGATTGACGGTGTAACAGGCAATATCAATTCCGGTAAAGTTCTTGTTAACGGTGCTAAAGGTACTGTAAACAACTTAACAAATATCACTTGGGATGCTGACCATATCACAAGCGGTCAAGCTGCAACAGAAGATCAATTGAAAGTTGTTGATAAGAAAATTACTGACAATGGTAGTAACTTGACTAAGAAGGGCTTGAACTTCAAAGGCGATGACGCTACAAGCATTCATAAAGATCTTGGCGAAACATTAGATGTTGTAGGTGGTACTTCCGATAAAGCTAAATTGTCTGACAATAACATCGGCGTGGTATCTGAAAACGGTAAGTTGAATGTTAAACTTGCTAAAGAGTTGACTGGCTTAACAAGTGTAACAACTGGTGCTACAACAATTAATAACGAAGGTTTAACAATTGGTGGTAATAAATTCGTTACAGCTAACGGTTTTGATGCTAACAACACACAAATCAAAAACGTAAAAGCTGGTACTGATGGCAATGATGCAGTTAACTTGAATCAATTGAATGAAGTTAAAAATGCATCCAACACTACAGTAGAAGGTAGCGAAAATATCAATGTTAACTCCACAGTAGACCCTAATACACAAGCTAAAACTTACAAAGTAGCATTGAAAGACAATGTAACTTTAGGTTCTGGCAATAATGCAATCAACATCAACGGTACTACAGGTATCGTAAAAGCTGGTGACGGTGCTAATGCTGTGACTATCAATGGTACAAATGGCACTATCAACTCTGGTAAAGTGACTGTCAACGGTGCTGCTGGTACTGTAAACAACTTGACAAACATTACTTGGGATGGCAAAAACTTCACAAGCGGTCAAGCTGCAACAGAAGACCAATTGAAAATTGTTGATAAGAAAATCACTGACAACAGCACTGACTTGACTAAGAAAGGCTTGAACTTCCAAGCTGACTCTGGCGAATTAATTCATAAAGACCTTGGTCAAACATTGGATGTTGTAGGTGGCATTTCTGATAAAGCTAAATTGTCTGATGGCAATATCGGTGTTGTATCCGAAAACGGTAAGTTGAATGTTAAACTTGCAAAAGACTTAACAAACTTGAACAGCGTAACAACTGGTCAAACAACTATCAACAACGATGGCTTGACAATCAACAACAAACAATTCGTTACAGCTAATGGTTTCAACGCTAACAATACGCAAATCAAAAACGTAACTGCTGGTGTAGAAGATAATGATGCTGTTAACGTTAAACAATTGAACGATGTAAAAGCTGCATCTAATACAAAAGTAGAAGGTAGCAAAAACATCGACGTTGATGAAGCTGTAGATCCAACTACAAAAGCTAAAACTTACACAGTTGCATTGAAAGATACTGTAACATTAGGTTCCGGTAACACAGCAGTTAACATCGACGGTACAAAAGGTATCGTAAAAGCTGGCGACGGCACTAATGCAGTAACTATCAATGGCGTGACAGGCAATATCAATGCAGGTAAAGTTCTTGTTAACGGTGCAAACGGTACTGTAAACAACTTGACTAACACAACTTGGGATCCTGCAAACATCACAAGTGGTCAAGCTGCAACAGAAGACCAATTGAAAATTGTTGATAAGAAAATCACTGACAACAGCACTGACTTGACTAAGAAAGGCTTGAACTTCCAAGCTGACTCTGGCGAATTAATTCATAAAGACCTTGGTCAAACATTGGATGTTGTAGGTGGCATTTCTGATAAAGCTAAATTGTCTGATGGCAATATCGGTGTTGTATCCGAAAACGGTAAGTTGAATGTTAAACTTGCAAAAGACTTAACAAACTTGAACAGCGTAACAACTGGTCAAACAACTATCAACAACGATGGCTTGACAATCAACAACAAACAATTCGTTACAGCTAATGGTTTCAACGCTAACAATACGCAAATCAAAAACGTAACTGCTGGTGTAGAAGATAATGATGCTGTTAACGTTAAACAATTGAACGATGTAAAAGCTGCATCTAATACAAAAGTAGAAGGTAGCAAAAACATCGACGTTGATGAAGCTGTAGATCCAACTACAAAAGCTAAAACTTACACAGTTGCATTGAAAGATACTGTAACATTAGGTTCCGGTAACACAGCAGTTAACATCGACGGTACAAAAGGTATCGTAAAAGCTGGCGACGGCACTAATGCAGTAACTATCAATGGCGTAAACAGCACAATTAATGCTGGTAAAGTAGCAATTGATGGCGTAACAGGTAACATCAATGCAGGTAAAGTTCTTGTTAACGGTGCAAACGGTACTGTAAACAACTTGACTAACATTTCTTGGGATCCTGCACACATCACAAGTGGTCAAGCTGCAACAGAAGATCAATTGAAAGTTGTAGATAGCAAAATCGATAAGAACACTGAAGACTTGACTAAGAAGGGCTTGAACTTCCAAGCTGATTCTGGCGAAGTAATCCATAAAGATCTTGGTCAAACATTGGATGTTGTAGGTGGCATTACTGATAAAGCTAAATTGTCTGACAACAATATCGGTGTTGTATCCGAAAACGGTAAGTTGAATGTTAAACTTGCAAAAGATTTAACAGGCTTGAATAGCGTAACAACTGGTCAAACAACTATTAACAATAATGGTTTGACAATTGGCGGTAATACATTTGTTACAAACAACGGCTTCAATGCAAACAATACACAAATCAAAAACGTTAAAGCTGGTACAGAAGATAGCGATGCTGTTAACCTTAAACAATTGAATGAAGTAAAAGCTGCGTCCGATACTAAGGTAAAAGGTAGCAAGAACATTCATGTTGAAGAAGAAATCAACGATCTTACAAAAGCTAAAACATACACTGTAAACTTGAAAGACACAGTGACATTGGGCTCTGGCAATACATCAGTTCATTTCGATGGTACAACAGGTATCATTAGAGCTGGCGAAGGTTCTAATGCTGTAAATATCAATGGTACAAACGGTACAATCAACTCCGGTAAGGTAACTATCAATGGTGGTTCTGGTACTGTTAACGATTTGACTAACAGAACTTGGGATCCTAATAAGATCACTAATGGTCAAGCTGCAACAGAAGATCAATTGAAAGTTGTAGACAACAAAATTGATAAAAATACTGAAGACTTGACTAAGAAAGGCTTGAACTTCAAAGGCGACTCCGGTGAAGCTATCCATAAAGACCTTGGTCAAACATTGGAACTTAAAGGTGGCGAAGCTGATGCTTCTAAACTTTCAAATGGTAACATTGGCGTAGTTAATGAAAACGGCAACTTGAACGTTAAACTCGCTAAGAATCTTAAAGGTCTTGATTCCGTAACTGTTGGTTCCGATCCAAGCAAACAAGTTGTTCTTGATAATAAAGGCGTGTCCGTAGGCGGTAAAACATACATTTCTAACGAAGGCTTAAACGCAAATAATCAAAAGATTACTAACGTGGCAGCTGGTGTAAATGATACAGATGCAGTTAACGTTCAACAGTTGAAGAGCAGCATGGCGGCAGCAACTACAACAGTGAAAGCTGGCGATAGCGGCAATACAACTGTAACATCTACAACAAATGCGGATAAGTCCAAAACATACACTGTAGATATCAAAAAAGACTTGAACTTACGTAGTGTAACTACAACTACAGACGATCAACAACACTCCACTTTAACAAACGGTAGAGGTGTTACAAGCACTGATACATTTGGTAATAAGACTACTCTTACTGCAGATAATGTGAAAGTATCTGATAGTCAAAATAATACAACTCAAACAACAGCTAAAGGTGTACTTGTAGATAATCCAACTAAGGCCACTGAGTTGACTGTTGACGGTGTTGTAACTACTGACAAAAAGACTAAGAGAACAAGCACAACTGCAGATGGTGTGGTTGTTACATCTGGCATGGGTAGTACTAAAGTAACTACTACTGTTAGCAGCAACGGTGTTGCAATTACTACTCCTCCAGCAGGTCAAGGGTCCCCTAAAGATGGTACTGGTGCAGTAACATTGACTAAGGACGGCTTGAACAATGGTGGCAATAAAGTTGTTAACATGGCAAGTGGTTATGGCGAAGGCGAAGATATCAACAATATTGCTGATAATAGCAGCAGCTTAACAAATGGTGCTAACATCGGCGACTTGAAAAAAGGTATCGATGGCCTTAAGAAAGCTGGCTTAGACTTTGCAGGTGACAAAGGTGAATTCCATCGTAACTTAGGTGAAAAAGTAACCGTTAAAGGTGGCGTTACTGATGAAAGCAAACTTTCCTCTGCAAACAATATCGGTGTTATTTCCGATAACAACGGCAGCTTGAATGTTCGTTTGGCAAAAGATATTACTGGTATCAACTCCATTACAACTATGGATAACTCCGGTCATACAACTGTAACAAACGGTAATGGTATCACAATCAAAAATAATGGTGGTGGCAGCGTATCCTTAACAAGCTCTGGTTTGAATAACGGTGGTAATAAGATTACTAACGTAGCACCAGGTGAAATTAGCTCCACTTCTACTGATGCTGTTAATGGTTCCCAACTTAATCGTGTTGCAAACAGCATGAATAATGTTGTAAAAGAAGTTCGTCAAGTTGGTGCTTTATCCTCCGCGTTGTCTGCATTGAAACCTATGGCTTATGATCCTTACGAACCTACTCAAATCATGGCAGGTTATGGTAACTACCGTGGTGACTCCGCATTGGCATTAGGCGTGGCTCATTACAAAAATGAATCCATGATGTTACATGCTGGCGTAGCTTGGGCGGGTAGCAATAGCCATATGATGGCAAATGCTGGTGTAACTTGGAAAGTAGGCAACAGAGACGGTGAAGCAGAAACTGCAGATCGTTATCGTAAAGGACCTATCAGTTCTACATATGCAATGCAACGTGAACTTGCTGCAATGAAAGCTGAAAATCAAGGATTAAAAGGTGAAGTAGCTGATTTGAAAGCTGAAAATGAACAAATGAAAGCTAATATTGCTGCAATGATGGCAAGACTAGGTTTATAATACGTTCATGCTGAACATTACGGGTTGAGGATTCCCTTTTGGGGGTCCTCTCACCCGATTTAATTCGTTGATAGAAAAGAGGAATATATAATGAAAAAATCCACTTTGCTTGCTTTCACAGCGGCAGTATTATTCGGCAGTGGCGTATTCCATGTTAATGCGGCATCTGCTACATTTGATGATCCATTGCTTTTACCAAATCCGGCTAAAGCGCCTACAACAGGTTCTGTTGTATTGGTTCCTGTGGCTAGCCCTCAGGCAGTGCAAAGTATCCATGAATTTGTGAAAGCATGGGAAAATGCGGAAAAACACATTGCTTTAGCTGAAAGCAAAAAGAATAATCATCAAGCGTTAACTAAAGAAGAAGCTAAATGGTTACATTCTAAAGATAAGCATAACTATGCTGATTATTTCCGTAAACATTCTTTAGGTTATGTACATGGCCAAGAAACTGCATTGAACTGGAATGGTGAAAACCGTAATAAAAACGAGTATAGCTATTACACATTCCCTAAATATGATAAGGACCAAGGTTACACAAATAGCTATGGTTACAATGTATTGCGCAGCATGGTTGATCGCATGAATGAATTGCTTCAAAAACAAAAGGCCGTTGGCGGTCCTTTGACTGATGAAGAAGCACAAGCATTGGAAGATGCTATGCTTGATATCATGGCTCAAGATCAAGAACATGTATCTAATGAAGAATTGCGTTATTACATGAACGAAGCAGTTTGGTTTGCTACAAAACAAACTGTAAAAAATATGTCTGCAGAAGAACCTTCTGTTGGCGATATGCACGAAATCAACCTTCGTGAAGCGATTCAAACAGATAACTAATTATCTA
>OBWK01000868.1_pt1 | contig 11259 bp, 9 predicted proteins | sample 1495251 | NCBI WGS metagenome assembly OBWK01 (sample SAMEA2580065, study PRJEB22360) | human gut metagenome | biome: human gut; feature: human-associated habitat; material: faeces | place: Denmark | collected 2008/2010 | reverse complement strand
TTGTATGACCATGCATATCCTTTCGCTCATAATCATATAAGCGGTAGGTGATGTTGGTGGACTGTTGAATCTCATAGATCAAGGACCCTGCGGTAAGGGCATGCATCATGCCGCTTCGGATATACACAAGGTCATTTTCAGAAACGGGTATGTGATCGATGACACCATGAAAATCTCTCTTTTGCAGCGCAGCTTCAACAACTGCTCGATGACCCGCTTTGTTCTCGGCATACACCCAACCTTCACTTGGCTTCTCTATGAAATACCAGGCCTCGCTTTTTCCATAGGGCAATTGCAGCTGCTCCTTTGCATAGGTATCGGTTGGATGAATCTGAAAGCTGACATCCTGTGCACAGGAATCAAAAGCGATGATCAAAGGAAATTCCTCACCATCTTCAAGACCAAAGACAGCAGGATTCTTCTTGACTGCCCTGCGAAGGGTTGTTTCCTCCTTTTCATTATAAATTTCACAGTCGATTCCATCGATTCCACTCAGTGTATACACACAGCCAATCGTCTGAGCAGCACGATCTCCCTGATAGGCATGCAGACGTGTATCTCCCCAGAGGGTTTCCATTGTAATGGGACGTACAATATACATAACAAGAACCTCCTAACTTTTCCATATCTACAGAGATTGTAGCATATCTTACTATCAGAATATAGTGGTACCAACATAAAGAACGTAATTCTCTTTTATCTGTCACAGCTGCCGTGATATAATATAGCTACAGGAGCTGATACCTATGAAGCATATACCAATTGGCATTGAAAGTTTTAAAGAATTGATTGATGGTGAATATTATTATGTAGATAAGACACTGTTTATAAAGGATGTGTGCAAAGAAAAGGTCGCATTATATACAAGACCCAGACGTTTTGGTAAAACTCTGAATATGAATATGCTTTATTATTTTTTCTCATTAAAGCAGAAGGAGAATGCTTATCTTTTTGATGGTCTGCATATCACAAAGGATGCAGAGATTCTACGATATCAGAATCAGTATCCGGTCATCTTCATAACTCTGAAAGATATGAAACAAGTCTCTTTCGAAAATCAAAAAGCAATGTTCGCAATCCTGATTCAGGAGATTGTCAGAAATAATAAGGAATTACTCGATAGTGAGGAAGTAAGCACCTTCGATAAAGAGCAGCTTGTCGCTTACTCACGCCGCACACAGAGTGATGTGGACTTACAGAATGCATTAAAATTTCTTTGTGTATGCCTGAAGCAGCATTACCATAAGAATGTGATTCTTTTAATAGATGAATATGATGTTCCATTACAAAGTGCATATTTAAACGGATATTATGATGAAATGGCAGACTTTTTAAGCGGTATATTCAGTGCTGCTTTAAAAACAAATGATGCTCTGGAGAAGGGAATCCTTACCGGATGCTTGAGAATTGCGAAAGAGAGTATTTTCACAGGATTAAATAATTTCAATGTGTATTCCATTACGGAAGAACCATCCAGTACCTGCTTTGGGTTCACACCGGAAGAAACACTAAAGCTTTTAGAGTACTATCATTTAAAATCATATGAACAAACCGTAAAAGAGTGGTATGACGGTTATCTGTTTGGAAACAAAGAGATATACAATCCATGGAGCGTACTGAAATATGTGCTGAAAATCCTGCAGGGAAATGATGTACCGGAATCTTTCTGGGCGAATACGAGTGGGAATGATATTATATATCAATACATTCAGAAAGCCGATTCACAAATGAGAACGGATTTTGATACGCTGACATCTGGTGGAAGGATTACACAAACGGTAAGATATGAACTAACCTATCGTGAGATGGATCAGATAAACAACATTTACAGTTTTCTGCTGTTCACAGGCTATCTGAAAGCGATAGCGTGTGTCGATAAAGATAAAGCAGTATATCAGCTTATGATACCGAATAAGGAAATCAACCGAATCTATACCTTGATATTTGAAGAATGGTTTCAGGAGCAGGTTAAAGCAAAGAGCAGAACATTGGTTGATGCATTCATGAAAGAAGATGTGGAAACCGCAAATGAAGTTTTGAATACCATATTGTTTAAATCCATAAGCTATTTCGATTATGATGAAAAATTTTATCATGGAATGTTGGTCGGTATGCTCAGTGATTATCAAATCGTATCCAATCAGGAAACCGGTAATGGCCGTAGTGATATCATGGTACTACCGGCTTATAAGAAAAAAAGAGGACTTGTGCTTGAAGTTAAGGTTGCAACAAAAGAAAAGGATATAGAAATAACCGCACAAAGAGCATGTCATCAGATCAGGGAAATGAACTATATCGATGGTTTACAGGAAAGAGGATATACGGATATTATAGGATATGGGATTGCTTTTTATAAGAAAACCTGCGTAATTATGCTGGCGAAGTAAAATGCTTAGATTTATAAGAATTGAAATCAGCATATCGCATTGAAGTAAGCATTTCATCTACAGGATCCCCCTTCCTTCTAGGTAACAACAGGGGTGTGATATATCAATAAGAAAAGGCAGGACTTTTCTGGATAGGAGATACTTATGAAACGATGGACAGTAGAAGAACTGGCAAGGATGATTGATCATACCTATGTCAAGGCAGATGCAACACGCAAACAGATGGAAAAGCTGTGTAAGGAAGCCAGAGAATATCATTTCGCGATGGCTGCCATCAATTCCTCACAAACCGCATTATGTGCGGAATACTTACGGGACAGTGATATTCATGTGGGAGCTGCAATCGGCTTTCCGCTGGGACAGACAACAATCGCTGCCAAGGTGTTTGAAGCGGAGGATGCCATACAAAACGGAGCGGATGAAATTGATTACATGATCAATTTAACGGAAGTTAAGGCCGGAAACTGGGAGTATGTAAAAGAGGAAATGCAGCAAATCGTCACGGTATGCAGAAACAATGGAAAGCTGTGCAAGGTCATTTTGGAAACCTGTTATCTGACAAAGGATGAAATCAAACAGATGTGTAAAATTGCGGTGGCTGTCAAACCGGATTTTGTGAAAACCTCAACCGGCTTTGGAAGCGCAGGAGCTACTGCAGAGGATGTGGCACTGATGCGCAGGTGTGTCGGTACCGCAGTCAAGGTAAAAGCCTCCGGAGGAATACGGGATGCACGTACATTCAAAAAAATGGTTTCCAGTGGAGCGTTGCGTATTGGGACAAGTGCAGGGGTATCCATTGTCAGGGAGCTGCAGACGGAGGCCTTCAAGCACAGCGGTTATATCGCAATACCGGAAGAATATTAGTATCCCTGTGGTTCCATGATATGAGCACAGCTGTCTTCTGTGATAAAACAGCAAGCCGTGATGAAAAAAATATGAAAATATTTTCACAAAATAATGTAACGGAATTACAGAAATACATTGACAATTTACAAAAAATGCTATATCCTTTTGTTAGTGACTACAAAACCAAAGGCAAGGATCGGGACCAGCATAGGAACCTTCTGCTGTAGAGAGCCGCTGGCTGGTGAAAAGCGGAGCAGAAATCTTATCCACTCACCCGTAAGCTGTAACCTGAACACATCACACGATGTCAGTAAACGTTACCGTCTGCTCACACGTTATCGTGAGAACATATTCGAAGTCTGGATATGTGAGGGGAATGATGCTTTTCATCATTCAACAAGAGTGGTACCGCGGAATTGGTGATAAACTTCCGTCTCTTAGGATAGAGATGGAAGTTTTTTTTGTTACAAAAAGGAGGACAGGATGATGGAAGGATATCAGAAGTACAAACGACAGTATTTTTTACCACCGGAGCCATGCATGGACTGGGCAGGGAAAGAATATATAGAAAAAGCACCCCAATGGTGCAGCGTGGATTTGCGGGATGGCAATCAGGCATTGATCATACCGATGAGTCTGGATGAAAAAATCGAGTTTTTCCAGCTGCTTGTAGAGGTTGGCTTTAAGGAAATTGAAATCGGCTTTCCGGCAGCCAGTCAGACGGAATTTGAATTTCTGCGCAAGCTGATCGATGAGGATTTGATTCCGGAGGATGTAACGGTTCAGGTACTGACACAGGCAAGAGAGCATATCATCCGCAGAACCTTTGAAGCTGTTAAGGGCGCAAAAAATGCGGTGATTCATTTATACAATTCCACATCTCTGGCACAGCGCGAGCAGGTGTTCAAAAAATCAAAGGAAGAAATTCTGAATATCGCTGTGGAGGGGGCCAAGCTGTTAAAGAAGCTGACAGAAGAGGACGGCGGCAATTACCGCTTTGAATACTCACCGGAAAGCTTTACCGGAACAGAGGTGGACTATGCCCTGGAGGTCTGCAATGCCGTATTGGATATATGGCAGCCAACTGCGGACAACAAGGTCATCATCAATTTGCCGGTGACTGTGGAAATGAGTATGCCGCATATTTATGCACAGCAGATTGAATACATGTGCAAGCATATGAACTATCGTGAGAATGTTATCGTATCCCTGCATCCGCACAATGACCGCGGGTGTGGCGTTGCTGATACGGAAATGGGTATTCTGGCAGGTGCGGACCGCATCGAGGGAACGCTGTTTGGCAATGGGGAGCGTACCGGAAATGTGGATATTATTACACTTGCAATGAACATGTATGCGATGGGAATCGATCCTGAGCTGAACTTCACGGATATGCCGCACATTGTCGAGGTTTATGAGCGCTGTACCCGTATGCAGGTACACATGCGTCAGCCCTATGCCGGTCAGCTGGTATTCGCAGCCTTCTCCGGCTCTCATCAGGATGCCATTGCCAAAGGCATGCATTACCGTGATGCCCAGGATCCTGATCACTGGACGGTACCGTATCTGCCAATCGATCCAAGAGATGTCGGACGTGTCTATGAAACAGATGTTATCCGCATCAACTCGCAATCCGGTAAGGGCGGCATCGGCTACATGCTCGAGGAATACTACGGCTATGATCTGCCATCCGATATGCGCGAGCAGGTTGGCTATTATATGAAGGGTGTATCCGACCATGAGCACAAGGAGCTGCTGCCAAATGAGATCAACGATCTGTTCCAGAAGGAATACATGAATGTCAATGCGCCGTATGCGCTCAATGATTATCACTTTGTCCGTCAGGGAGATATTGTAACCGTAACGATGAATATCACCTATGAAGGAAAAACGCAGTTTATCACTGCTACGGGAAACGGTCGTCTGGATGCCGTCAGCAATGCCCTGCGTGACAATATGAATCTGACCTTTGACATACTGGATTACAAGGAACATGCGTTAAGCAAGGGGTCCTCGTCCAGAGCGGTATCCTATGTGAAAATCATTGACTGCCGCAAAAAGAATCAGTGGGGTGTGGGACTGCATGATGATATCATCGCATCCAGTGTACAGGCATTATTCTCAGCCATCAACCGGGCAGTCGCACAGCGCCGCGAGGCAGAAAAAGAAGCAGAGGCTTAAACAATAACAGCAGGAGGAAAACCATTATGGGAATGACAATGACACAGAAAATTCTGGCAGCACATGCCGGTCTGGATCACGTGGAGGCAGGACAGCTGATCGAAGTGAATCTGGATATGGTACTGGGAAATGATATCACATCACCGGTTGCTATCAAGGAATTTGAAAAATACGGCTTTTCACAGGTGTTTGATCCGGGAAAAATCAGCATGGTTATGGATCATTTTGCGCCAAACAAGGATATCAAGGCAGCACAGCAGTGCAAGGCATGCCGTACCTTTGCCTATGCGAAGAACATCGAACACTTTTACGATGTCGGGGAAATGGGAATCGAGCATGCCCTGCTTCCGGAGAAGGGTATCGTAGGACCTGGGGAATGCATCATCGGTGCGGACTCCCATACGTGCACGTACGGAGCGCTGAACGCTTTCTCCACCGGTGTGGGCAGTACGGATATGGCCGCAGGCATGGCTACCGGCAAATGCTGGTTTAAAATTCCGGAAGCTATCAAATTTGATCTGCGTGGAAAGCTCGCACCGCATGTCAGTGGAAAGGATGTCATTTTACACATCATCGGCATGATCGGTGTGGATGGCGCCTTGTATAAATCGATGGAATTCAGCGGTATCGGTTTACAGAGTCTGAGCATGGATGATCGCTTATGCATGGCAAACATGGCAATCGAAGCCGGTGCCAAAAACGGAATTTTCGCCTTCGATGAGATTACGGAGGCTTATGTCAAGGATCGTGTAAGCCGTCCATATGTTACCTATGAAGCAGATGCGGACGCAGAGTATTGCAATGTGTATCATCTGGATTTGAGCCAGATCACCCATACGGTAGCCTTCCCGCACCTGCCGGAAAACACCAGAACGATGGATGAAATCAAAGAGCCTGTGAGGATAGATCAGGTTGTCATCGGCTCCTGTACCAACGGACGGCTATCCGATATGGCAGAGGCTGCACAGATTCTGAAGGGACAGCATGTGGCAAAAGGAGTGCGTGCCATCATCATTCCGGCAACACAGGAAATTTACAAGCAGTGCATACAACTGGGTTATACGGAAATCTTCATCGATGCAGGCTGCGTGGTATCCACACCAACGTGTGGTCCATGCCTGGGCGGCTATATGGGAATACTGGCGGAAAATGAACGCTGTGTAGCGACAACGAACCGGAACTTTGTCGGTCGGATGGGGCATGTAGATTCCGAGGTATATCTGGCAAGCCCGGCTGTTGCGGCAGCCAGTGCCATTATGGGCAGAATCGCAGCACCAAAGGAGGTAGCGTAAGCATGAATGCAAATGGAACAGCACATAAATACGGGGATAATGTCGATACCGATGTCATCATTCCCGCAAGATATCTGAATACCAGTGATCCTAAGGAGCTGGCAGAAAAATGCATGTGTGATATTGATGCGGACTTTGTAAAGAAAATCAAAGTGAACGATATCATGGTGGCAGGCTTTAATTTCGGTTGCGGAAGCAGCCGTGAACATGCACCGATTGCCATTAAGGCAAGCGGTATCTCCTGTGTGATCGCAAAAAGCTTTGCGCGTATCTTTTACCGCAATGCGATCAACATCGGTCTGCCGATCCTGGAATGTGTGGAGGCAAGTGAGCGCATTGATGATAAGGATGAGGTGGAAATCAACTTCGATACCGGAGAAATCATAAATAAAACAAAAAACGAAACCTATCAGGCACAGCCGTTTCCTGCGTTTATTCAAAACATCATGCAGCACAACGGATTGTTAAATGCCATTAAAGAGCAGGGGGGAAAGTAAATGGAGAAGCATATTGCGGTAATACCGGGAGATGGAATTGGACCGGAAATTGTCAAAGAGGCGGTGAAGGTTCTGGATGTCATCGCAAAGAAATACGGACACAGCTTTGTCTACACGGAAGTGGATGCCGGAGGCTGCGCCATTGATAAATACGGAACCTCACTGCCAAAGGAAAGCCTGGATGCGGCGCTTGCCAGCGACAGCGTGCTGCTGGGGGCAGTCGGCGGACCGAAGTGGGATCATGTCGATCCTTCTATCCGTCCGGAAAAAGCATTGTTAAGCATTCGCAAGGAGCTTGGTCTGTATGCCAATCTGCGTCCTGCAAAAATCTTTAAGGAGCTATCCGATGCCTCTCCGCTGCGTAAGGATATCGTCGCAAACGGAATTGATTTTATGGTCGTTCGGGAATTGATCGGCGGTGTGTATTTTGGAGAAAAAAGCACGGTGGAAAAAAACGGAGAGCTGTATGCCAGTGACAATATGTGCTACTATGCGCATGAAATCGAAAGAATTGCCCATACGGCATTTCAGACGGCGCGTAAAAGGGGAAACCGTGTTATTTCCGTCGATAAGGCGAATGTACTTGACACCTCCCGTTTATGGCGTAAAATCGTAAGTGAAGTCGCAAAAGAGTATCCGGATGTAACCCTTACACATATGCTGGTGGATAATGCCGCTATGCAGATTGTGAAGGATCCATCCCAGTTTGATGTCGTTGTGACAGAGAATATGTTCGGGGATATCCTGAGTGATGAGGCCAGCATGATCACCGGCTCCATCGGTCTGATCCCCAGTGCATCCCTGGGGGAAACAAAGCGCGGTATGTATGAGCCGATTCACGGCTCTGCGCCGGATATCGCAGGGCAGAATATCGCCAATCCGATCGGCACGATACTGGCCGCAGGCATGATGCTGAAATATGCCTTTGACATGGATCAGGAAGCTGCGGAAATCGAAGAGGCTGTGGAAGCGGCACTTCGTCTGGGATATCGCACAAAGGATATCATGGAGGATGGAAAAACATACCGGACATGTTCCCAGATGGGAGATACGATTGCGGAACTGATAACAAACGCATAGGAAGTGCAAAGGAGAGCAGACAAGATGTTAATTAAGAATGGAAGGATTCATACAATGGCCGCTGCCGGAACCATACAGGCGGATATTCGCGTGCAAAATGGAAAAATTGCCGCAGTCGGTGAAAATCTGAAAGAGGAAACCGGAGAACTGATCATCGACGCATCCGGAAAACAGGTGTTCCCTGGAATGATTGAAGCTCACTGTCATCTGGGAATGGAGGAAAGCGCCATTCGCGGAGAAGGTGATGATGTTAATGAAATCAGTGATCCGATTACGCCGCAGGTGCGTGCCATCGACGGTTGTAACCCACTGGATGAAACGATTATCAATGCCCGCAATGCCGGAATCACCACGGTGGCCGCAGGTCCTGGAAGCGCCAATGTCATCGGTGGTACCTTCATGGCCTATAAAACACACGGCGTCAGCATTGATGAAATGGTCATACAGAATCCGGTGGCGATGAAGTGTGCCTTTGGGGAGAATCCAAAGCGTGTCTATCAGGACAGCCGCATCAAAACCAGAATGAACATTGCAGCGCTGCTGCGGGAAACGCTGGCAAAGACCAAGGAATACATCGCAAAAAAGGAAGCCGCTAACAACGATCCACTGAAAATGCCGTCCTATGATATGAAGCTGGAGGCGATGATTCCGGTTGTCAAAAAGGAGCTGCCGTTAAAATGTCACGCACATCGTGCGGACGATATCCTGACGGTGATTCGTATCGCTAAGGAATTCGATGTCAATGTGACACTGGATCATTGCACGGATGGGGAGGTTATCAAGGCACAGGTGAAGGCAAGCGGATATCCGGCTATCGTCGGACCATCCCTGACCCATAAATCAAAATTCGAGCTGGCAAACAAATCCTTTACAACGCCGGGTGTTCTGTGCAGGGAAGGAATCCTGATCGCCATTACGACGGATTCACCGGTCGTACCGCAGGAATATCTGCCGTTATGTGCAGCACTTGCCATGAAGGACGGTCTGCCGGAAGAGGAGGCATTAAAAGCCATCACCATCAATCCTGCAAAAATCCTTGGACTGGAGAAACGCATCGGCAGCATTGAAGAGGGCAAGGACGGGGATATCATCATCTGTGACAGCTCTTTGCTGGATATACAAAACGTTATCCGCTATACCATTATCAACGGGGAAATCGCTTATCAGAAGGCATAGGCTGTTCATTCATAAAAGTAATCTCGATATAGGAAAGAGCGCTTCGGTTGTTAAGGCCAAAAGCGCTCCTTTTGTATATGAAAGCTCAGACAGATCGGAAATTCGGTTAAAGCAATTACTAGGAAACGATGATGCAGTCATTAAAAAAGCAGAATCATAAGCAGTTCCTCTGTGAGCATGGTGCGTTTTTATGTATCACCTGCTATGGTATATGTACTGCATGATTTCTTCTTCAGCAATGAAATTGGATAATCAGTTGTTTCAAAAACAGGAGAAGCGCTCGGGGAGTCAGCGAACAGTTAAGAAGCCGCTGTTAAGTGCAGTTGCCTGCAGCAGTTTCATTATATAGCTTATGGAAATAAGATGACAATCAAAACGGCTGTTCTTCATATGAAATCATTAAATAATATCGTCATATAGGATTTCCCTGCTTCCTTTTGCTTTGGCTGTAGCTGTGTAAAATAGAAAAAGCTGTAAAAAAGTCGTATCCATGCCAGAAATTGCTATTTTTTTCGTATTTTGTATTGGAAATATTGTAAATGAGGTGCAATTCTTTTATAATATCAATGGATGTATATAAAAAAGCATAATTTTATAGATATACACAAGAAATGGGGCGAAGCCATGAAGGATGCACTGCTGGATTATATATTTGATAACTGTGATGCTGCTTATATTTCTGATCTTCGACAGAAGATGATTTTTCAGGAATATGCGGATATGATTCTGGAAATAGAGGATACGAAATTCTCCGTTGAGGAATGGAATTATGTATACCGGTATCTCACAGGAGCAAATGCTGTATTTTCTGCTGTAGCTGAGGTGAAGGAAGCATTACGATCCTGGATGCAGGCATGATGGAAACTACGCGACAGGCATGCTGCTACGCGTTCATTCAAATCGAATAGATACACACAAAAGACTTCCCGAAACAATAAGGTGAAGTCTTCTTTTGTATACCTCATGCAGCCCTTGCAAGGCCTGTTTCGTATGTCTATTGCTTATTCCTTTGCCTGAATCTTCGCACAGACCCGGCGGCAGGTTGCGATAAAATCCATCAAGCCGGCATGCAGATGCTTGTTTGCATGATAGATGATATAATAATCCCTCTGAAAGGAAACATCCGATAAATACAAACGGGTGACAATGCCTGCCTCCAGCTCTGCCTTTACCATCTGATAGGGCAGGATGGAGATACCGAAGCCGAACTGCACCCCCTTAACCAGCGCACGGGTGCTGGCACTCTCCCATATGGGATGCAGTTGAATATCGTGCACCTTCATGATGGAATCCAGAATTTCTCTTGTACCGCTGCCCTTCTCCCGCAGCAAAAACGGTTCCTGTGCAATATCCTGCAGACACAGCTTCTGTTTTTCTGCCAGCGGATGCTCTCTGGCACAGATGACGGCAAGCTCGTCCTTGAAAAACGATAGTTTCTGAATATGCTCATGTGTCGGAATTCCCTCAATCAGCGCCAAATCCAGCTGATTGGAAACGATGGACTCCTCAAGAATCATGGAATTTTCAATGAGAATCTGTATCTGCCGCTTCGGATACTCCAGCTTATAGCAGACTGTTGGCAATGGTAATACTCGAGCCGATGGACATGCTTTCCATATCACTCCAGTGTTCCATGCTGTTTTCCATTTCATCAAACAGGGAGGTGATGTGACTGGCGTATTTGAGAAAGCGCTCTCCATCACCTGTCAGATATAATTTGCGCGAGATTCTGTCAAACAGCTGCAGCTGATAATACTCCTCCAGCTCCCGTATGGCAAGGGATACCGAGGGCTGTGCCAT
>OBWK01000863.1_pt1 | contig 11367 bp, 8 predicted proteins | sample 1495251 | NCBI WGS metagenome assembly OBWK01 (sample SAMEA2580065, study PRJEB22360) | human gut metagenome | biome: human gut; feature: human-associated habitat; material: faeces | place: Denmark | collected 2008/2010 | reverse complement strand
TAATCAAAAACTTATCTAAACATATAGGTCATACTCTTTGCTACATCTCCTACACTATTACTAAGTTCATGATGTAAAGTATCATATTTACCTTTATTTCCTTTACATTGAGCAAATCTTAACTCACCATAAATCACGATATTGCTAATCGCTTGGCCTGCATTCAAAACAGAGCGACCTATACAAGATTTAAAGTATTCTGCATCTACCTTATAACCTTTTTCATAAGCTAGCAATGCAAGATATGTAAATATCAATTCCCACGGATGCCCTTTAGGCGCTGTTTCTAATGTAGCCCCTACGGTACGACCTAACTTAATAAGGGTTTCCATGAGTTCCTTATTTATTTCTGCTCTATAAAATTGATATAACCCCTTAATATACACATATAGAGCATAGCATTCATGTTGAACTACTTTTTCATCACCAGTCATATTCGTCAAAAATCTTAATTGACCTATGATATTAACGCAACCTCCGAAATAGTTAAGTCCCCATTGTTCATATGCATCTTGCTTATTGGCATCAATATAGTAGTGCAACAAATAGGATACGGTCCGATAATAATCATCTGTATCTACAGCAAATATATCTATGGCTTGTAGGAAATAAGACTCTGCATCAGATTGTTCCATATAAGCGTAGACCTGTCCGAGCTGACTATAGGACTGACCTAAGCTGATAGCCCGTTTCCCCATCTGTAATGGAGTGCGTATAGCTTGAATTTGTTCCTCTACATCAACAACGTACTTAGCAAGTTCTAAAGCCGCTTCATAGTCATAGCCATCTATTTTTGCAACAATGCGACGGCGAACTGTCTGCATATACGTTTCAAGAGGTACCGTATGAGTCAACGCCTGACATTTGTGGAAACAATCTACAGCTAAGTCACTTTTACCAAGATGATTAAAGGCCGTCATACCACCATCATAAAAGGCATAGACTAATTCTTTATCTACACAGGACATATCCTTGATATCCTCTAAGATATACTCAAGCTGTTGGTATAGATAATGTAATTTACCTTCATCAAGACGACTCTGATTAGCATAATTTACAAAGGATTGAACCGCTCGTTCTATAGCCTCTCTATTATCTGCACTATGAATGAGCTCCTCTACAAAGGGGAACCAATTCGTTTCATAATAGGATTTAAATTTACTACCACAGCATTTCGCATCATACACTTGACACAGCGCACCATAATAATCCTCATTTAGATATGCCTTCATAGCCTGCTCAAAATAAACATCAATATCATCATACACAAACATATAGTTATGATATTTCGGATTAATTGTATTTGCAAAGTCCACGAGGGTATTGAATTTAAATATATCCTTTGTATCTCGTTCCGCTCCATAGTAAATAAAATTACCACAAACATGGCCAGCTAAGTATAAAAATGCAAAATTAGCTGTCGTCTCTGGGCTATCATCGTCATACTGAACAGAAACAGCTTTCAGCTGCACTACCTCTAGATCAGGGCGATTAAACTCAATCATACGTCGATCTAAGGCAGCACGATAGGTAAAATCATTGCCCACCTGATAGGTGATAATTCCCTCTTTTTCTAATTGCTCATTCTGAAAGTCATATGGCTTATAGCCCAAACGACGATACTCTGCCAAACGCTCATATTCGGTTTTTTTAACATCTATCAATTGCGATGCTAAATGCAATTGAACACGATTGTTATGTAGCGCAAAAGGATTAGACAATACAAGGCGAGACACTAAACTATCCGCCATATGCCAATATAAATTACTTGCTACACCATCATGTAATAACTCGCTCATATAAGGCTGTACAAACTGTGTTTTCCCAGCCTCACTCTTCAACATAAGCGTAATAGCATAATGACCAATGCGTGGCATCTCCACGAGATTGTGTCCCTTATAAGTACCATCAGCAAGAAACTCTGGTAAAGCAGCATCGAGTGCATCTCGATAACGTTTCATATTCCTTTTTATCTGTGCGCTATTTTGAATACTACCCCCTGCTTCAATAGTATCCTCAAAATCATCCACTTTAGTATCACCAAAGAATCCCTGTGGATAATCACTCTTTGAGGACTCTGCTACAGCTCTAAAAAAACGATCTAAACGAATTTGTTCATTACGTAAATCCTGCTCGCTACCTTCATCATCATACACAATACCCGCAATAAAATGGATGTGCTTTAAACTATTTCCCTTCTGCCCTAAATAATGAAAGTCCCCATATTCATTCAATGCAATTGTTAACATACTACCCCCACATACACCTATACTGTAATATATATTCATATTGTATCATCTTATCTTCATAATCAGAACAAAAAACAACAAATTATTATTACATACAAAAAAGCCCTCTAATTAGAGGGCTTTCCTTATTTATTGATGCTTAAATCTGTAGAACCATAACGATTAATCAGATTACCGTTGTTTTACCTTCACTTTGTTTAGGCACTTGAGATGTGCGGACCTCATCGGCGATTTCCTCCTCTGCTGTCCTGCACGCTGCGGCGCATACCGTAAACGGTAAGCACTGTTGCAACCAACCATGAATCGCTTACCTTGGCGAAGAGCACTTGCCGGTTTCAATACCGTAAACGGTAAGCACTGTTGCAACGCGTACAAGTTGTGAACTGGGGTGCTAAAAAGGGTTTCAATACCGTAAACGGTAAGCACTGTTGCAACGTTCAGTCTGTAATGCGTGAATACACCGATTATTTATTGTTTCAATACCGTAAACGGTAAGCACTGTTGCAACTACCATAATAGTAGCCATCATAACTTTCAGACACACCGTTTCAATACCGTAAACGGTAAGCACTGTTGCAACTGTTCAGTATGGTGAAACAATGGAGTCTATTGTACGGTTTCAATACCGTAAACGGTAAGCACTGTTGCAACAGCGTGCCTCAGAAGGCCAGTATTCATGGGAATTAAAATTAGGTTTTAGTAAACCTCACACCGTAAACGGTCAGATTGAGTTCCCATTTGATCAAAAATGCCGATGAGCATAGGTAAATACTGGTGGTAAATGGATTTTTCTAAGGTTACAGTTATTATAAGGGTTTATAGATTTTGCGTCAATAATTAAATTCATTTTCTTTTCATTTGTTTTCAAAAAGAATTAAATCACTTAGCTATCAGTATTACCATAAATATATTAATTTAGATACTTTCATAAAACTAAACTATAATTTCGCTCTTCACACCGCCCATGCCAAGTGCCGTTTTAATACCTAGTCCAGTAAATTCGCTATAGTAACTCAACAACGCCAAAATCCTTTGCAACTCTGGATTCCTTTTAAATTGCATAACGACTTGCCCACGAAATCCTCGAATCTTTACACCTTCAAGACTATATATACCCATGCGTAGATTGTAATCTTTAATAAAAGCTCCAGTCTCGAGAGAACCTAAAAGTAAATCTGTATCCATCGTTCCAAAGGTACTAAATTGATTCCATTGACGTAACAAATACCGATAAATACGAAATGCTTCAGGAAAGATTGTATATTGTTGATCCACCTTAAAACTTGTAGTACTCATGCAATGTAATTTGGCCTGAGTATATAATGAATCACTACTCCAGAACTTATTGATTAAAGCCTCGTAACAGATTTCTTCCAAAATAGTTCTGCTTTTAATATATATATGACCTCGTTTTTGCTTTAAAAAAATTTTCTCACATATCTCTAACATAGGTCTTACTATGCGATTAACTGCGTCAGCTGTTACAGCTGAAAGCCGCCATATATATTGTTTTTTATCTTTATCAAAATAAATATATTGGCTATAAGGACGTAAGCCAAATTCATGTAACTGACCTGCATACTCTGTACCTACAACCTCCATCAGTACACCATGTAAAACACTACCTATGGACTGTACAATTTTTATAGATGGATCAGCAGCTATAACTAGCTCTACAGACATAATCTCTACAGTATTAGTCAATAAAATGCCTCCTTCCACTATACTCATGACATAAACTATCATAAACATGCTTTATCGTTTTCATTATATAGTTAGTTCTGATTAAAACCAATAGAAAAACCATCCGATTTATACAAAAAAGCCAGTATATTCACTAAAAAGAATATACTGGCTATATTTTTGTACTTATATGAGTTTTTGACATAAGAACCGGCCCCATCAGGGGATTATTTAATTTAACGAATATCCTTATTTACTCGCTAACATCGACAGAGAAATCGTAGGGTTTCCGTCCCCTAATGGGGATCATTTAATTTAACCATTGAATGACAAGATGAGCTGTTTGTTTCGAAAATGCTGTGTGTTTCCGTCCCCTAATGGGGATCATTTAATTTAACTCTGTCTTTGAAACAACAGATATTTACTGGTTCAAAAATACAAAAAACGACGGAGATTGTAAATCTACCCCAAAAGGCACTTTAACGAGCTAAAATAATACCGTTTAACCGCGCCACTATAACAACGGCGCAAATTTAGTTTTCTGAGAGTTAAATCTAGGTCTATTATAGCACATAAAACCTATTACAATATAACAATAGAACCATTCGTATTATAGCAAATATAACACAAATGGTTCTATTCATTGTAACAGGAATATCCTTTATTAGATTATGGGATTTGTTTTAATAGTAATTTTTCCAAGACTTCTACGAGTTTTTGACCTCGTTCATCGATTTGAGTTTTATCCCAGTATGTAATTTGGTCTGGATTATTCACCGTAAAGTATGTGTTTTGGAAGTTAATCAAAGGTTGTTGATTTTGAACAGGATACTCTATTTCGTCTGCTAAAGCTCTTGTAATAACGAATTCACAGGCTTTATAATGGTCGAGTTTGTCAGCAAAATTGCCATTCTTAACAGAGGCATTTAAACTCTTATCCAAAAGCGTCAAATTACCTAGATGATTTAGATATTCCTTTCGAGTGTCTTCATCATCAAAGGAGTAATTTACATTATCTGCAGCTTGTGGCATGATATGTTCTAACTCAATCTTTTTATTTGTTTTTATACTGTCTTTTTGGTTCAAGTATAGCTCGATAAATTTAAGAATTTGGAATGCTTTTGGTGCTTTTTTCTTGTCTTTAGAGCCAAAATCTTTCACAGGCAACAAAGCACGAATCAAATCAACATATGGTTTTGTTCGTGACTCTAATTCGGTTACTGCAACCTCTAGTCTACGCACTGGATCAAATTCATGTAATATTTTTTCAATGATTTCAGGCAATTCTGCTTCAATTGCATTCGTTTGTGTATAAGAAAATATCACTGCTGCTACATATCTCACAGCCGCATCAACAAGTCTCACCTTATCTACACGCGTAGCATTATAGAACGGCATTAACAACGGATGAATTTGAACTGTATTAAACAATGTAAATAATGTGTACATCCCATCATCATTGGATAAAAAATCATTAGATAGTGGGTCTCTATTGATACTAGCATACACCTTACTGATGGAATTGATATCTGATGAAAGTTGCAAAATATCGTTAGCTCCAAGTTCATTATCTTTAAAATGTTCAAATAAATCCTTCTTCTTTACATTAATTGCTTTTGTACCAATAATAAAATGTTTAATGAAAGTAGATGTTTCAATCGCTTTTGATTTGCCTGTATCTTTCAGATTTTTCAAGAACTGACTCCAACTGTCAGAGAAGTCCTTAATCTGATTCTGTGTAATGCCAGGTGCAGAGGTAAGATTTTTCAGTAAGTAATTTTTTAAAAGATCTAATGGCTCTAAAGACTGACCACGATTATTTAAAATCTCAAACAACTGGAATGCACGTTCAATCGATGGTGCTGTGGTTTCAATTAACTTAACTTTAGTAGTTAAGTACTGCAAGAAATACAATAATTTCTGAGGCTCATCATCATAAATGCTTCTTAAATGCTGAAGAATAGATTCATAAACAGCCTCTAAGTTATTAGCACTTGTATTATCCTCATCACTCACTAGAGCACCTTGTTTGATGATACTTTTATAAGTCTCTTTAAAATCTAAATCCTGAGTATGAAGAATCTTATAATCTATAAACTGTAAATTATTATCTAGTATTCTAAAGTACTCTTTAAAGCTAAATGTATGCCCCATCCACATATCTGCATTGGCACCTAAATTTCGACGCGTCTCTTCCGCAATATCCATAAATAAATTATTTAATGCACAGAAAATGAGCGTTAATGTTGTAAGCCTTTGCTGACCATCAATCACATCAAATCTAGTCGGATTATTTTCATTGCTAATCAAAACAATATTGCCTAATAAATACCCAGGCAACGTATCAAGCCTACCCGTGTAATTATCTGTATCTTCCTTAAAATCAGAAAAAAGTGTATCTACATCTTTATCTGTCCATACAAAACTTCGTTGAAAATCAGGTATAACAAATTGATTTTTATTATCTAATATTCCCTTTATATCCTTCATTAAAGACGTAATTTCAGCCATGATATCCTCCCCATATCAAAATTTAGGTTAACTTATCTCTATTAGATCATAAAAATAAGATGAAGATCAACACTTTAAATATATTAGACTAACCAAAGAAGGAAAATCTTCATTACATAAAATAACCACCCTATAAATAAGAGTGGTTATTTTTGTCTTTAAAACTTTACACTAATTTTGCTCTCTCCCCTTAAGGGGATTATTTAATTTAACTACTATTAAACCAAAATACGTTCCCATTAGCATACTGGCTAAGATGTTTCCATCCCCATCAGGGATTTATTTAATTTAACAGACTAACACTCATTTGTCCGCTTGATTGGACATTATAGGCTGTGTTTCCGTCCCCATTTTGGGGTTATTTTTTTAACGGAAGAATAATCTATGAAGAACAAACTGCTATTCTATGGTATAGTTTCCGTCCCCTAATGGGGATCATTTAATTTAACAAGCAACAACGAGAAAGCGTTGAACTCAATAGAAGCATCCAAGTTTCCGTCCCCATTTGGGGATCATTTAATTTGACGCTCGAGAATACAATCGACAGTCAATTGAATACAATCACAGAGGTTTCCGTCCCCATCAGGGGATTATTTAATTTAACAAAAACAAACAACAACAGTAGTGGACATTAAAACTGCATTCGTTTCCGTCCCCATCAGGGGATTATTTAATTTAACCTAAACGACATACAAGCAGATTGTTTCGAAAGTCTATCCACGTTTCCGTCCCCATCAGGGGATTATTTAATTTAACTATACCGCCGTTTATTTGGCTTTGGTTATGATGAGTATTAAGAGTTTCCGTCCCCATCAGGGGATTATTTAATTTAACTCAAGAAATGAGATATTATAATCACCGACTAATACAGTGTATAGTTTCCGTCCCCATCAGGGGATTATTTAATTTAACACCATATTATTGGAGCATGAATACTTTAAAAAAGGTGAGTTAGGTTTCCGTCCCCATCAGGGGATTATTTAATTTAACCAGTTGATACTATCGACGATGATGGTGTAGCACGTAAATATTAGTTTCCGTCCCCATCAGGGGATTATTTAATTTAACTAATTGTTCTGCACGTGTCATAATAAACCTCCTATGAGAAGTTTCCGTCCCCATCAGGGGATTATTTAATTTAACTACACGTCAACCCTTACACGATATAAAATATTTTTGGACTAATTGTTTCCGTCCCCATCAGGGGATTATTTAATTTAACTTCCAGAGTATTTTTTGAAAGATGAACGTATTTATTTAAGCTCGTTTCCGTCCCCATCAGGGGATTATTTAATTTAACAAATTGTAGTAGACGATGTATTGTTTAACGTAATCAAGAAAGTTTCCGTCCCCATCAGGGGATTATTTAATTTAACCCTGTCTTTGAAACAACAGATATTTACTGGTTCTAAAATACCAAAAACGGCGGAGATTGTAAATCCACCCCAAAAGGCACTTTAGCGAGCTAAAATAATGCCATTTAACCGCGCCACTATCACAACGGCGCAGATTTATTTTTGCAAAGATTAAATCTAGGTCTATTATAGCACATCACTAACATTAATGAAAAACATATGAAAATAGAGCCACCTTATATAAGGTAGCTCTATTGAGGTGCCATATGTAACTCGTTTTTAATAATTCATCTGCTCCCGCAGTTTCGTTTATTTTCTTATATGCCTATCCTCCTTTTCCAAATTTCTCTCCACCCTCCTACTTCTACTTTCACCATCCAACGATTTATCTCGTTAGGTCTCTCCAGGCGATAAATAGTTCGGCCACGACTTGAGGGTTTTGGCTGAGTTTGATGCGGGCTAGCATTTTTCGGACATAGTTGCAGTGTTCTAGCATCGCTTCATTCAGTTTGTGTTTGACATGACGCGGGGATTGGTACACCAAGATCGGTGCAAAGTCCGCCACATGAATATAGCTCGTATCCGGTTCCGGACCTTCCGTAACGATATATTCATAGGGTATAGCCACGTTAAATAGGCCGTACACCACGTCCTTGCCGATAGGGCGGCGACATTTAATATGAGCAAAGGTTAGATGCGGACCATAGGTTTTAGGCGCGGTATAGCTACTGCGTCGACCGTCGCTAGTCATGATGTAATTGGGTCTCAGCCCTTCCTGCATCGCTAGCTCTCGCGTGATCGTGCGCATCGGCAAATGGACCATTTCTTCGCGACCATCCACAAAATAACACTTCGTACTGTCTCCACCACTAGGTTGATAGGTAGGAATAAAACAAACAATGTGATTCTTTGGATTCGTATAAATCAAATCCAAGTCTTCTCCCTTAGATAGCCGAGCGGCCATCAAATCTGTTAGTTTATCATCTATTGCCATGGAATCCTCTCCAATCTAATCAGGAACATTCCTTTCAACAATACAATGAACACGTGTTCTGTGAAAGCAGATTAGCATGCTTTAATCTGCTGCTGACTTAATTGTATATCAGCCTGTATAATTTGTAAATATATATACAAAACTATAGAAATTTACGTATATTTAATGACTTTATGATCTTGTAAAAGTTATATATACCTTGATGTGTCATTATTTTCTCATTTAAATTGAGAATTGCATATTTTATGTATATTTGTTAATCGAGATTAAAAGAAATATGCAATATATAGAATATAAATAAGAAATTAAATTATAATAACTAATGCACACGCAAGTCTGTAAAGTCCGTACTCAAATACCTGCGCAGCTTCCGAATGGCTCGTTCGTGGCGCCGTTGGATGGCTTGGCGACTGCAGTTCAGTTCTTCACTAACCGATACCAAGCTTTGGCACTCACCGTAGACACGGCGCAGTAGGTCTCGTTGGTCAGGCGATAGTCTACCTAAAGCCCACACAAGGCGCGCTCGCAGTCTATGCTCTTCATCGGCACTCATCACCATATCCGCCACATTTTCGCCAGATGCGAAAATATCCATGCCAAAAGCGACTTCTCCATCATCGGTGGTGCGATCTGGGATGTGAATTTCACGGCGATAACGCAATCGTTCACGTTTCCAGTACCGCATGTAACCGTACATGATGCCAGCTTTCACAAAGCCTGGGAACGGTACGGCCCCGTTCAAATCAAAGCTATAAATCGATTCTATGAGGATGGCCCAGAGATAGCTCTCTACGTCCTCGCAGAACTCGCGGTTTCCCATGCGATTCGTATAGTGCAAGATGAGCGGTCGATACCTGCGACAAAGCTCGATTTGTGCCGCATCATGACGAAGCTCATCAGCGGACCACGGCTGATACCCTACCGTCTGAATCCGCATATTCGGCTTTTGACAGATGGACACGAGGCTCTTGTCCGACAAGGACGATAAAACTTGATGCCCACAGACGAGGGTTTGTAATTTCAATTCCTCTGGAATACTTTCCTTAGACTCATTAGCTTTTGATAGTAAAGAATGAGATGATAATGCCTGTGTTTCTAACGTTTCTGACTGATAGTTGTCATGTTGTAAGTTCGCAGTTTTAATACATGTTCTTTGTACTAAAGGTTCTTCGTTTGTGTATAACATAAATCCCCTTTCCTGCCATGGCATAGCGCTTATGTACACAATACCGCGGAAAGAGTGTTTTGACAAATCAGCAATTCCTTGGAATTTCCCTATATTCTGTTATATTTGAACCTTAATTTCTATCCATAGTACACCGTACCTATGCGATTCAAAGGGTAATTGCTGAAAATAGATAATTACCAAAAATGACACCACATACATAATGTGGTGTCATTTTTTAGAGGAAATATACTATCATTGAGTAATAGTATTCAATCTTTAGATAGTAGTATTCAATCTGAGATTGTCTGATTAAATCGCAATACACGCGGCTTGGACAAAGTCATTTAGCTGCGGTTTTACATGATTATAATATACATCAGCGCCATAACCGCGCACGATATCGCCCCAGTATTTATATACATAGCGATACCAGAAATGGAACATACTGTTCGTGAAATGGTAATCCGCGTACTTTGCGTTCCCACGGCTACTTGCCTGAATACGACCTACGAGCCCCATAGACATGAGATCGTTCAAACGGGATGTAAAGGTACCGCTTTTAATTTGGCTTTCTTGTAAAAGCTCCACGTAGTACGGTCTTTCCAAGCTAGCAAGACCCGTTAAAATAGCATTGGCACCGGTTATATTTTTCATATCTCGATGCAAAATATATTGTGTTTCTTCAAAGAGAGCTCCCGTTACTGAGAAGAACAAGTTAATAATATTCGTATCGATGCTTTCACCATTATCAAAGTATTGCACATAGGCAGGTAACCCACCAGTTACGGCAAAGACGGTGCGCAAATCATCCTTTGCATAGTGAAGTCCCAAGGATTTCATATCAACCAAGGAAAATGGTTTCACCTCAAGATATTCGGACACGAAAGGCCCAATGAGGCTGCGATCGCCAATGATGCGGCCATCGAGCTGTTCCAGACCATTAGCCATCAAAATGATGTTCAAACGGCTCGTATCTTTGTAGGTATCTAACAAATCGCGCAAGTGAATGGGAAACTGAGGAACTGCTTCCACCAAGGATGGATAATCGTCAATCACCACAGTCTGAGGTGTTTTCACACTGCTTTCAAAAAGCCTCACAAAGGCCTGCTGCAAACTCTCTACAGGCTCGAATGTATCTTGAGCATTAGCAGGAACAAAACGTGCCTCAAGAGCTCTATTTATATCAGCTACATGGACTGATTCATTGGCCATGCGCCCCGCCAAATATATCGCCTTATGACGGCGTACAAGTTGCGAAGCCACATAGGATTTACCACTGCGATGAGGACCATATACAACACATAAACTCATTTGGCCCATTGCAATTCGGGACTGGATACGCTCTATAATTTCAGCACGTCCCACAAAATTCATATACTCACCTCCAACTATTTACGGAAATTATTA